>Ga0154020_10000649_pt1 | contig 42592 bp, 32 predicted proteins | sample Klosneuvirus_201_FD_109709 | JGI IMG/M metagenome (GOLD analysis project Ga0154020, IMG submission 109709) | Active sludge microbial communities from wastewater, Klosterneuburg, Austria - Klosneuvirus_20160825_MG | ecosystem: Engineered > WWTP > Aerobic digester > Activated sludge | place... | reverse complement strand
ACTCACCGACACCATGACTTGCAGTAATATTGCCATCAGCAATACGGCAGTATCAGGACTTGGCACCGCTGCCACACTCAATGTCGGAACAGGTATCAATAATATCGTGCAACTCGATGGCTCATCAAAACTCCCAGCGGTTGATGGGAGTGCGCTGACTAATATCAATGTTAGTGCTTCTAATATTACAACGGGAACTCTTGCTGTAGCCAACGGTGGAACAGGTACAACGAATGGATCAATCACTGGCACTGGTGCTCTCACCTTTGCTGCTGGTGGCACCAATCAAAACGTCACCCTCACGCCCAGTGGTACCGGATACACAGTGCTCAATGGAAAAGTCGGCATGGGTACTGCTACACCGAATTATCAAATGCATATACATAATTCCGCTTCCAATAGTTCATTGTTTCAATTGACACATAATGCTTCAGGTGTGGGATTCAATGATGGACTAAAAGTAGATATTACTGCAAATAATGCTACAATAAATAATACTGAAGGTGGATCTTTATCATTAGGAACTAATAACACTACGAGAGTAACTATTGATTCAGCTGGTAGTGTCGGTATTGGAGCTGCTTCACCTGGTGCACCACTTGATGTGCAGACAACAAACACAGCGACTTCAGGCACGATCATCGGTACAAAAATAGCTCCGACATATAATCAAGCTTCTGGCACTGCTGCTAATACAGATCTACTCATCAATCGCACTGAAACAGCTGTGGGTTCTGGACAGCAAAATCTCATCGATGCACAAGTCGGCGGAGTGAGCAAGTTTCGCGTCGATAATACGGGTAAAGTTTATGGTGATGGGACAGGGTTGACTGGTGTTGGAGCAGGAGACTTTAAAGCTGATGGTTCAGTTTCAATGACAGGTGTGCTGAAAGCCGCAAACGGTGCCGCAGCAACACCAAGTATTACCTTTGCTTCAGACACAGGAACAGGTCTCTATCGAATTGGTGCAAGCTCTCTTGGAGTTGCTGTTGGAGGTTCTAATTATTTGACAATAAGTAGTGCTGCAGGGGTTACATCTGCTGCAGGAGTTACAGCACCTGGTATTTCTTCAATTGCTAGTGCTGTGAATACTTATTCATCGAGCAGTGGGGCAGCAACTTTGCCTTACACTGGAGTTAATGCAAGTCTTATATTGAAAAATAATGGTGCAAGTGATGGTTCTGGTAATTACATTCAATTCTATGCAACGAATGCAGCTTCGACTTTGCAAAGAGCCTATATCGCGGCATTCTCAAATACGGCGGGAACTACGCCAACAATTGCCATAGGCCAACAAACCGGAGCTAGTTCATACGCTGAACGCCTGCGTATCGATACTTCTGGCAATGTTGGCATAGGAACAACTAATCCATCACAAAAACTAGAAGTAAATGGTTCCATTAAAATGACCGATGGTAATCAAGGTAGCGGAAAAATTTTAACCTCTGATGCAAATGGTGTAGCGAGTTGGCAATCCCCTGCAACCTCAGGAACAGTTACAAGTGTCACTGCTGCTGCAACTGCTGGTAATCCAATTTCCATTGGTGGTACTGGGGCTGCTCCAACAATTGATATTCCCGTGGCAACATCTTCAGCGAATGGTTATTTATCAAGTACTGATTGGAGTACTTTTAATAGTAAACTTGGAACAGCTACTACCTTCAGTGGTGATGTCAGTGGAACATCCAGTACCATGAGTGTTGATAAAATCAAAGGGAAAGCGGTATCAAGCACAGCGCCTTCTGCTTCAGGACAAGTCTTGCGCTACGATGGAACTTCCACTTATGTTCCTGCTTTCTTGAGTCTTGCTGATATACGCTCAACGGTAACTCCTACCAATACCATGTTCCCAGCATCGACTTGTACCGCTGCTCAAACCATGACTTGGAGTTCACTCACCGATACTATGACTTGCAGTAATATTGCAATTGCCGCGTCAGCAGTGACAAGTGGAACCCTAGCTGTAGCAAATGGTGGAACTGGTACCGCTACCGGTTCTATCTCTGGCACTGGTGGACTCACTTTCGCGGCAGGAGGGACTAATCAAAATGTCACACTTACTCCCAGTGGTACTGGTTACACTCTACTTAATGGAAATGTTGGTATTGGAACAACAAGTCCAGAGAGTTTAACTCATATTGCTAATCTCGCAGGAACAGGGACGACTCTTACAATTGGTAATCCATCAGTAGCAACTAATAATAATAATGATGGCACTATAAAACTCTATGGTGAAAACGCTGGTGTAGTTTATTCTGGTACGATTGCTCAAAGTAGCACTAATATGTTTCTTACTGCTAATAGTGGTTCTGGTAATGTGATTTTCGGCTCAAACGTGTTAGCTATGACAGGAAAAACAATAGCTGTTGAAGATAGCTCAGGAACTAAAACGGCAACTCTCGCTCATGATGGTACAAATGGTGTTCTTTCTGTTAGTTCAGGAAGTCTTATACTAAGTGGCGGCAATGTTGGTATTGGTACGACTTCACCTAACTCAAAACTAGAAGTGGCAGCTGGATCTCTCACAACAGCATTCTCAGATATCACATCAGCCACAGTGGATTTTTCAACTGCTAACGTAATTCGAACTAGCGCCACCGCTGGCACGCTCACGCTTTCTAATATGCGCGATGGGACATCGTATACTTTAATCCTATCAGGTACAGGAACTTACACGCTTTCTGGTTCAAGTGTGACCACTTGGAGATGTTCTCCGACCTGTCCATCGGCTCAGATCTATAATGATTCCGGACATGCTCTTATAACCATTCTCAAAACAGGCACCAGCGCCTATGTCAGTTACATTGTTGAAATGCAATAAAAGTAGTTCTTTAAAAAATACCAAACGTAATCTTATCTTCTATTAATGCTAAATTTTATCGTCCTTCTATAAATACTAAATTTTGCGTTCTATAAATGCTTAATCTTAAGTTCTATAAATAATTGATTGTTGTGTTTATTGACTCAAAATAAGAAAAATCATTCTAATTTAATTTGATTTTGTACCATCATGAAACAAAAATATATTTGCTAACTTGTTGAATTCTCCTTTTATAATTTCATTAAATTTGCCGATAAGTTAATCGTATGAGTAAGAACGTTATGAATGTACGATTTATTTTAGTTATAGTAATATCTCTTCTTCTTGAAGCTTGTTTTATGAAGGGAGAGATCACATCTAAATCCCAGCTCACGGGATCAGGTGTTGTATTTTCTGGAGCTATGTCCGCAACAAATATTAGCGGAACGGCCATTCAAATTAATTGGGATCTTTCAATAGATCCAGCCGTTGAAACATACAATATTTATTTAGTAAATTCAGATTCCAGTCTTCAACTTATTGGTACGAGTAATGCGACAACCAATTTATATATTCATTCAGGTTTAACCACTGGGCTACTTTATCGCTACGTCGTTCGAACAGCGACAAGCACTGGTGCAACTGATTCAAATCTAAATATCGTCAGTGGAATTCCTTATGCCGGATTATCGTCAGTAAATGTCATTGATGCGACAACTGCTGATCTATTTTTTTCAGCAGCGATGGAAGCCATTAATTTAAATATATACTGTTCAACAGGGTCTTCAGAAACTATGTCTCTCGTTGCAACAGTCAGTGCGTTGACTCCGAATTATCATATGACAGGTTTAACGACGGCAACACTTTATAATTGTAAAGTAAAAGCCTTACTTCCTGATGGTAGCGAAGATGCGAATGCTGCTATTTCCAGTTTTACACCTCAAACTGTGTCAAGTTCACCGCTGGGATTTGCTGGGATAACTTCTGCAACGAACACCAGTAATTCAGCGGCTTTGATTCAATGGGCCGCGGCAACACCAGATAGTGGCGTGACCTTATCTGGTTATCGTATTTTTCAATTTAATCCAGATTTTTCACTTGATTATTATGACATCGCTGCCAATCTAACAAGTTATTCCGTTACAGGTTTATCACCTGGCAATAATTATACTTTTACGGTACGAGCAGTGAATGCTGCTGATTCTTCCACCGATGGAAATTTAATTTCAATCACAATCTTTACGTATGCTGGAATTACATCAGCTTCACCAACAAGTGCCACAAGTGCCACTCTTAATTTTCCGGCAGCGCCGAGTGCCTCATCACTGCATATTTATTGTTATGAAAGCTCGAGCAGCCCACCTTCGACTCCCACGGCCTCTATCTCGAGTGCTTTAACTTCTTATTCTTTATCTGCACTTACAACAAGTACAAACTATACTTGTTTAGTTAAAGCTGTTGGCACGGCGGGTGAGGATGGTAATACTGCCACTGCAACTTTTACTACACCCTAAGTGGAGGATAAAGTTTTCATGAATTTCTTGGCACGTATGCTCATAACACTTTTATTTGGAACTTCAGTGCAGGCACAATTAATGCCTATGGCGGCCTCACGTGGGCTTGGCCAATATGGTATTCAAACAATTGCTGTTGGTGGTTATCATATCTGTGCACTCTTAGATAATGGCTCCGTGAAATGCTGGGGACTTAATAGTAGCGGTCAATTAGGTTTAGAGGACACTAACAGTCGTGGTGATGCGGCCAACGAAATGAGTGACTTTCTTCCCGTCGTAAAATTGGGAACCAATCGAACAGCAAGAAATATCGTAGCTGGTGGTTATCATACTTGTGCACTCTTAGATAATGGTTCCGTGAAATGCTGGGGACAGAATGATTTTGGTCAGTTGGGTTTGGGCGATATTAATAATCGCGGTGATGCGGCTGGAGAAATGGGAGACAATTTAACTGCTGTTGATCTTGGAACTAATCGAACAGCAAAAAGTCTATCTGCAGGAATCTATCATACCTGTGCCATTTTAGATAATAATTCAGTAAAGTGCTGGGGACGAAATGGCTTTGGTCAATTAGGTTTAGGCAGCATGACCCATCGTGGAGACGGAGCCAATGAAATGGGTGACAACTTATTAGCCGTTGACCTTGGAACCAACAGAACAGCCAGGAGTATCGTTACTGGAGTTTTCCATACATGCGCGCTTTTAGATAATTACACAGTTAAATGTTGGGGATACAATAACAATGGACAGTTAGGTCAAGGAGATACAACCACACGTGGAGACGGTGCTAATGAAATGGGTGACAATTTAACAGCGATAGATTTTGGAACTAATAGAACAGTAAGAAGCATTACTGCCGGTCAATATCACAATTGTGTTATATTGGACAACGTTACGACTAAGTGTTGGGGGTATAATGCTGCAGGTGAATTAGGCTTGGAAGATACCAACAATCGAGGAGATGCTGCTAATGAAATGGGTGACAATTTAACTGCCGTTTCTTTAGGTACCAACAGAACAGCACGAAGCATAACTACGGGTGGATTTCATAATTGTGCGATTTTAGATAATGGGACAACAAAGTGCTGGGGACGCAACGGCTCAGGTCAATTGGGAACAGGTGATGTGGCTTCGCGTGGAGACGGAGCCAACGAAATGGGTGATAATTTAGCGACCCTTAGTTTGGGCACAAACAGGACAGCGAGAGCTCTTTCGAGTGGTGGAGCATCCGATACCTGCGCTCTTCTTGACAATGGAACATTGAAGTGTTGGGGACAAAATACTGATGGACAATTAGGACTAGGCGATACTCTTGCTCGTGGTGATGGAGCAAATGAAATGGGTGACAGCTTAGCTATAATTAGACTTGGACGATCCAAAAATAAAATTGCAACTAATTCTTTAAAACCTATTGGAGATAATTCTCCTGAACTCTTTGAGCAAACTGGCGAAACTAATTCCACAACTCTTGTTGCTGGTGCCAATCATACTTGTGCTATTTTAGATAATGGAATGGTCAAATGTTGGGGAGCAAATGATGTGGGTCAATTAGGCCAAGGTGACATTAATAATCGAGCCGATGCTGTCAGTGAAATGGGTGACAGTTTACCCACCGTTGATTTAGGTACAAATAGAAAAGCAAGAAGTCTGGCGGCAGGTAGTGATCACACTTGTGCCATTTTAGATAATGGAACCGTTAAATGCTGGGGCAGTAATGTCTATGGTCAGTTAGGATTGGGTGATACCGTTAATCGAGGAGATGCCGGAAACCAAATGGGTGATAATTTATCTGTGGTGGATTTAGGTACTAATCGAACTGCAAGAAAAATAGTTGCAGGTAATCGGCACAATTGCGCTATTTTAGATAATGGAACCGTCAAATGCTGGGGAGGCAATTCTTCTGGGCACCTAGGTCAAGGTAATACTGCAGCTTTAGGAGATGGCCCTGGTGAAATGGGTGATAACCTACCAACAGTGAATCTGGGTACAAATCGAACAGCACAAACACTGGCTGCTGGATATAACTTTACCTGCGCTATTTTAGACAATGGTACCACTAAGTGTTGGGGTGGCAATGCCTATGGACAATTGGGGCAAGGAAATACAACGGTTCTTGGTGATAATGCCAATGAAATGGGTGATAACCTACCAACAGTAAACCTAGGAACCAATCTGACTGCGCGACAACTCTATCTTTCGGCACAATCTCATGTTGCTTGTGCCAGTTTAAATACAGGTGCTCTCAAATGTTGGGGAAGAAATGATACGGCACAGTTAGGCTTAGGGGACCTCGTTAACCGCGGAGATGCTGGCAGCCAAATGGGTGATAGTCTACCCGTTGTTGATTTAGGTACTGGTCGAACAGTAAGAAACTTAAGTTGCGGAGCAAGCCATACATGCGCAGTTCTTGATAATGGAACGGTCAAATGCTGGGGAAAAGGTGCATCTGGTAGACTGGGATCGGGAGATGCTGTAGACCGCGGCGATGGCGCCAATGAAATGGGCGATAACCTAGCAGTTGTAAGTTTAGGTACTAATCTAACAGCTCGGAATTTAGTGGTTGGAAATGGGCATAGTTGTGTCGTTTTAAATACTGGCTCCGTAAAGTGTTGGGGACTCAATGGACAAGCACAATTGGGCATAGGCGATGTTACACCACGCGGTGGAACCACCAATCAAATGGGTGATTTTCTGCGAATCGTTCGACTCGGGCAATAATGTAATAATCAATATCAATGTAATTTTATTCTAACTGGCTATTGCCCGATTGAATTTTTTAAACTTTAAACTCCTCACCGTTTAAACAAGTGCGGCTCGACTTCAGGGATAAGAATCAATTGTATAATTGAAAAGTGGATGATTACTCCGAACTGAGGCTATTTAATTCAGGATTGTAAAATCACGCTAAAAATCACACTAAATGTGTTGCCATTTGAGCAATCGAAATATAAGAAAATCCCTCATTTAATAAAACTTAAATATTGAGCCGGTTACAAATTTAATTTAAGAGGGACCAATGATTTCAAAATTTATAGACCATCACTATCGTCATTTTAATGCTGCTGCTTTACGAGATGCTTCACTTGGATATAAAGCTCATCTTGATAAAGGTGGAAAGATGCTGGTCACACTTGCTGGTGCGATGAGTACAGCGGAAATAGGAATCTCACTTGCTGAAATGATTCGTCAGGGTAAAGTTCATGCTATTAGCTGTACGGGCGCCAATTTAGAAGAAGACGTATTTAATCTTGTTGCTCATAATCATTATGAAAGAATTCCCAATTATCGTGATCTGACTCCAGAAGATGAAGCGCGCCTTTTAAGTAAACATCTTAATCGAGTAACAGACACGTGCATTCCTGAAGAAGAAGCAATCCGTCGAATTGAAAAAGTGGTTTTGGAAGAGTGGCAGAGTGCTGATCAGTCAGGAAAGGCCTACTTTCCACATGAGTTTATGTACAAAATTTTGCTTTCAGGTAAACTAAAGCCATTTTATCAAATTGATCCCAAGGATTCTTGGTTATTGGCAGCAGCGGAAAAAAATCTCCCCATGGTGGTACCTGGATGGGAAGACTCAACTTTAGGAAATATCTTTGCAGGGCATTGTATTAAAGGTGATGTTAAAAATGTTCATACTGTTAAGGGTGGAATTCAATACATGATGAGTTTTGCTGAATGGTATATGAGCACAAGTAAGGCTTCTACCTCCATTGGATTTTTTCAAATTGGTGGAGGAATTGCCGGTGATTTTCCGATTTGTGTAGTACCTATGTTGAGTCAGGATTTACTTCATAATGATGTTAAAGTTTGGGACTACTTTTGCCAAATCAGTGATTCAACAACAAGTTATGGTTCTTATTCTGGAGCTGTTCCCAACGAAAAAATCACATGGGGAAAGTTGTCTGTTAAATCTCCCAAATTTATTATTGAGTCCGATGCTTCAATCGTAGCGCCTTTGATGTTTGCCTACATTTTAGGTTGGTAATTTTTTAAGCGATACTATGCATCAATTAATAAATTAAAGAATATCTTTTCCTTACTATGTCGATTACTACCAATAGTACTGTGTATTTTAGTAGTAAGATCACAAATTCAATTCTCAGTTATCTTGACGATCGAGGTTATGACACCTCGAAGGTCCTTGATTTAATTGATTTTCCCGAAGAATTTCTTCGAGATCCTGCCTATTGGGTCAAAGCTGATCAAATGGAGTCTTGGCTCCATATCTTTATTAAATCATATAAACCTATTGAAGGAACTGATTTGCTTCATGAAATTGGAAGTAAAATTCATGAGATTAAATCATGGGGTGTTCTTGATAGTGTTTTGCGAATGATGCCACGGCCTCAAGAAATTATGAATCAACCAGAGCGTTTTTTAAGTTACTTTATTTCGCCGGCTCCTCCCATTGCTCATCTTCGTCGCGATATGTATCATGTGGCCTTTGATCTTCCGATTTCTACCGAACAGTTTCCATTAACAACTAGCTTTTTAAAATCGGTGTTTTCTGTACTGCCTTGTTATGTGGGGCACTCTCCGGCACGATGTGAGTGGACTGATATTCACTTTCGATTAGAGTGGGCACCAGATCCAGAAGTACCGTTGCCAGTAGAGGATTCTCAAGGGCATCGCATCAGTCCTGACCTCATGCAATCGATCATCGAACAGCTTGAACAGAATCAACGGGTTTTGGAAAAACGAAATGAAGAACTGGTTCTGAAAAATGAAGAACTTGAGCGTGCTCATCAAGATCTTCGTGATCATATGAAAGCTCAAGTTTTTACTGAAAAAATGAAGGGTTTATCAGAATTTGCCATTGTGATCGCCAGAGATTTGGGTGCACCGGCGGATTTATTATCAAATGAACTGCAAAAAGTTCAAGATTATATGGTGCGGGCTCAGCAAGTAATCACTTTGATGAGTGGAATGGAAAAAAATTCTAAAGTCCTCAATGAAATTCTTCGCAGGGTAGATTGGGATCTTGTGAAGGATTCTTTTCAAGACTCTTTAAAGCGTAGTGAGGGAGCTTTAACTTCCATTCGTAAACTAAGTAATGAACTTCGAAGGGGAAGCCAAGAGACTTTAAAGGCCTTGGCGGAATCAACGATTCCACAGCAACAAAGTTTATCAGCAAAAAATCAAACAACAACAGAGATGCCTCCATCATCTCATTGAGTTAAACAAAATATATTTAAGGAGGATGTTTGCAATGTCGAAAATAACATCAATTCGTAGTCGTGAAATATTGGATAGTCGTGGAAACCCAACTATTGAAGTTGAAGTTCAATCGGCGGCAGGATTCACAGGTCGTGCAGCTGTTCCTTCAGGTGCTTCGACAGGAGCCCATGAAGCTGTGGAATTAAGAGATGGGGACAACAAAAGATATTTAGGCAAAGGTGTGCTTCAGGCTATTAATAATGTTAAACAAAAAATAACTCCAGAAGTTTTGGGTCAAGAAATTACGAATCAAGGGTTCATCGATCAAATTTTGCTCGATCTTGATGGAACGCCTAATAAATCTAAACTTGGAGCCAATGCCATTCTAGGTGTTTCGTTGGCAGTTGCTAAAGCGGCGGCACAGGAATGTCAGTTGCCTTTGTATCGTTATGTGGGTGGTGCTCAAGCCCGCAATCTTCCTGTGCCCTTAATGAATGTTCTCAATGGTGGAGCTCACGCCAACAATGGTCTTGATGTTCAAGAGTTTATGATTGTCCCACTTGTGGGGGGAAAGTTCAGTGAATCACTCAGAGCCGGAGCAGAAGTATTTCATACGCTTAAAAAAATTCTTGGTAAAAAAGGCCTTTCGACGGCAGTTGGTGATGAGGGTGGTTTTGCTCCCGTATTGAAATCGAACGAAGACGCCTTGAAATTATTAATGGAAGCTATTTCTCAGGCCGGTTATCAGCCTGGCAAAGATATTGGTTTAGCCCTAGATGTCGCTGCAACTGAGTTATATGAGAATAATCAATACACGTGGGAAGGTAAAAAAATTTCAATGGAACAACTCGTTGAGATTTATGGCAAGTGGTGTGCCGAATACCCAATGTGGAGTATCGAAGATGGTTTGTCAGAAGATGATTGGACTGGCTGGAAGCATGTTACTCAAAAATTAGGTAATAAAGTTCAATTAGTGGGTGATGATCTTTTTGTGACGAATCCCAAAAGATTAGAGAGAGGTGTATCTGAAGGCGTTGCTAATGCGCTCTTAGTGAAAGTAAACCAAATTGGTTCACTTAGTGAAACCATGGAAGCGGTTTCTCTCGCACAACGCAATAAATATCATACGGTAATGTCTCATCGAAGTGGTGAGACAGAAGATGTCACAATTGCTGATTTAGCTGTGGCTCTCAATTGTCAGCAAATTAAAACCGGGAGTTTGTGTCGTAGTGAACGCACAGCCAAATACAATCAACTCCTTCGAATTGAAGAGGGTTTGGGTTCGAGCGCCAACTATTGGGGAGCAAAAGCTTTTAAATCGTGAATTGAGGAATATTTTGAAGCGTTATAATGGGTAATAGTATCCCGAAGTTTCTTCTATGCAACTCGTTTATCAAAGCCTCAGTATAATGGTGTTTTATTTGATTAGGGGTTTAGATCAAGGATCTAGACTTTAGTCAGCGAAAAAATGGTCATGATTGAAAAATGATACCATGGCTAGTTATTTTTTTAATTAATTGAATGTGACTTTTCAAAACTTATTTTTTGATTCAAAATAGATTCGATATGAAAATGTTAGGTGAAAAAATTACTAGTTTACTTGAAAAGCCTACACGTGTGGGTTGTATTTGCCTCATCTTATTATTTATAGGCTTAGTATTGGATAAATCGCTTTGGAGATTGTATCAAATACATGAAAGTAAACAAATTTTGCTCTCTAAAGTGATAGAAGAAAATGATAAGACTATTAAGATTAAGCAACAATTAGACCAATTAAAAAATCCTGCTTATATTGAGAAACAAGCTCGCGAACGATTGGAATTTTTGGAAAAGGAAGATCTTCTCTTTGTTTTTTCACAAGAATAGAGTATGAGATGAAATCTATGGAAAAGATAATTTGGACAAAAGATAGAGTAAAAGAATTAAGATTAAGAATGGGCTGGAGTCCTTCGGATTTTGCTCGCCACCTTGAAGTAGAATTAAAAACAGTTCATAGTATCGAAGACGGTACTTTCACTAATATTGATTCTATCTCATCACTTCTGACCTTATTTTGGAATCAAGCAGAAAGTTTATCAGACGAAGTTATTCTTTCTGCACTAGCTGAGCAAGAACTTGAAATAATGAAAACAAATCAACTTTATAAAAGTGATCTTCTCGAAAAATACTTTAAGTGACCTCACCAACCGAAGTGTTATCATAAGTTGTTTTGCATTCCAACTCAATCCTTGAAATCAATCCCTCAGGGTTTACAGCCCAATCGTCGGACCTTGAGGATATTCACGAAGCTAGTAGAGTTTTACAAAAACAAATTCACAACAAACGTCCTGCATCCAATACGTTCCACTTAAAAAAGGTGTTTTAGTAGCTCATAAATCTTAGTGACTAGCAGGAGAATCAATAAAACTAGTACTAAGATCTGTTGAGTTAATGTCAATATATGTCGAATCCTAAGTAAGTTTGGTTTAGGATTTTTCATAACGACCTCCATTTTTAATATGGGGGTTGTTTTCATTTAACACTAAGGTTGGCAAGGTCAAGTGAGAGCATTTGCAATCTCAAGACCCATCTTGTTTATTTTTAAATGCAATGAGGATATCCATGCGATCCGAATTTCGTAAATATTGATACAGAAATTCATAATTAAATTCTACCCCATGTAATTATAATAGGACTATGGAGCTGCACTTGCGACAATTTAAACTTTAAAATCTAAAGAGCGTTTTAAAATCTCAAAACTATTTTTGGAAAGTTTTGGATTTGCGACTAGTTTATCCAAGGTTTTATACATCAGGTTTTTACGTTCTACTTCGAGACGATACCAGCTTTCTAAAGCCTGACATAGTCGAGCGGCGGTAGAAGGATTAAGAGCATCGACTTCGAGTATTTTTTCAGCAAAGAAGGTGTAGCCAGAGCCATCTTTATTATGAAATCCACGCCAGCAGTTACTAGCAAAAGTTCCATATAGGGAACGAACTTTATTGGGATTAGAAGCTTTAAAGTAGTGATTTTCACTCAATTCTTGTACTTTGTTGAGTGTACTTGAATGGTTTAATCCAGCATGCCAAGTAAGCCATTTATTTATCACTAATGAATTATCATTCCAATGTAATGCAAACTGATTCATAGCTTGATCTCGCTCAGTACTGGGAATGGAGTTGAGAGCTTCTATAAGATTAGATTGATCATTCATTGAGTCTTTAACTGAAAAAAGAGAATAAAGACGTGGAGTATTATCGGAGTTGGCACCAAGAACTCTTAGTACGGTTTGTCGAAGTCGACGTTTTCCCATAGATTGAAATGAGAAATTATCGGGTTGATCTGATTTTCTTAAAGTATCTTCGATCATCCAAAGTGTATCATGGCATGTTTGAGCGAGGGTTTTGAGTAATGTTTCATAAGCTATGCTTAAGGCCTCTGGATCAAAGGATTTAAGCGATTGGAGTGCTACTTCAAAACCTGGTAGCTGTAAAAGTCGCGAACTGAGTTCCGGTTTTTCAAGGGATGAATCAAGCATTTGCCGATACATTGAAACATAATTTTTGTTTATAGTTAGGGGTTTGTTATGAATACTATATTGATAGAGATTTAAGATTTCTTTTAATGTTAACCGTTGGGCAGAATCCCATTGATTAAAACCATTAGTATCATGAACAGAGAGAAAATTTAAGTCTTCATCATTAAGGCTCCAATTGATTTTTACTGGAGCTGTCATTCCTCGAAATATTGAAGGTATTGGGCGTTCACTGCAATTCTCGTAGACCCACTCCATCTGCGGCGTTGAAAACTCGAGGACTATTTCTGTATTTTTCTGATCTAAAAGGATAGCCTTTTTTGTAGACGGAGAAAATAAACTCAGTTTTATGGGTATCACAAAGGGATTGGTTTCAGTTTGTTGAAACTCTAGTTTATATTTTTGTGTCGTTTCATCAAAAGAGTCTTTAATTTGAACATTTGGGGTTCCTGCAACAGAGTACCATCGACTAAAGTTTTTAAGACTTTTTCCAGAAACATGCTCAAAGGCGGCGAGAAAGTGTTCTATGGTAATGGATTGCCCATCATATATTTTAAAGTAATAATCGAGGCCTTTTTTGAATAATTGAGGACCAAGAAGTTGTTTTAAAACTCGAATAACTTCAGCGCCTTTTTCATAAACAGTTACAGTATAAAAGTTATCAACGGCTAAACACGACTCAGGACGCACGGGGTGAGAATTCGGTCCAGCATCTTCTGGATATTGACGAGTGCGAAGGAATTCGACTTCATCAATTCGTTTCAAAGATTCAGATGAAATGTCAGACATATAATGTTGTTCACGAAAAACAGTAAGACCTTCTTTTAAACTGAGTTGAAACCAATCGCGTAAAGTGATCCGATTCCCTGTCCAATTGTGAAAATACTCGTGAGCAATGACGGATTCTACATGTTCAAAATCCTGATCTGTCGCCGTTGTGATATCTGCAAAAACCAAACGGCTGTTAAAAATATTAAGACCCTTGTTTTCCATGGCGCCGCCATTAAAATCATCCACGGCAAGAATAAGATATTGATTGAGATCGTACTCACGATCATAAACCTCCTCATCCCATTTCATGGAACGCTTAAGGGCGGCCATGGCATGATGACACTGAAATTCATTGCCGTGTTCGCAATAAATTTCTAAATCAATTTGGCGTCCACTCATAGTTATAAATTGATCTTTTAGAACGCCGTAATCGCCAGCAACGAGTGCAAATAAATAACTGGGTTTGGGAAAGGGATCTTGCCATTCCATTTTATGGCGACCATCGGTAAGTGTAGTCTGAGCAACTCGGTTACCATTTGATAATAAAATCGGGTATTTTTTTTTGTCCGCAATAATTGTGGTGGTGTATTTTGACATCACATCAGGTCGATCCAGAAAGAAGGTGATATTTCTAAAACCTTCAGGCTCACATTGGGTACAAAGTCCAGTTCCTGACTCGTAGAGACCAAGTAAAGTGGTATTCTCTTTTGGAACGAGTTGAGTTTGAATTTTCAATTCAAAGTTATCAGAATTTATATTTAAAGTTAAAAGACCATTTTTAAGTGAATAATCATTAGGGCTGAGTGTTTGAAACTTACTTGATGGACTTAGCTTAATCAAAATGAATTTAAATCCTAAAGTCGGTCCTGTTAAAATCAGAGGTCCTGACAATTTTCGAATTAATTCCATTTGATTAGTAACAAAAGTGTGATTTTCATTAATCTCAAAAGTAAGATGGGTATGTAGAATTTGGAAATGAGGTGGCTGATAGTCTTTCAAATATTGACGAACAGGTGTTTGAAGCATATTTCCTCCTAGCAGCAATAAAATATAAAAATAGGTGTTTGGGGATGCTAATACAACAGAATTTTGAGAATTTTTATACTGAACTCTTTGGCGATCGTTGGGAGTCTTTAAAACAAGCGCTGATCAAACCAGGACGGCAAGTGAAGCGACATAATCCTTTTTCAGAGGACATTGAAAATCCGCAGAGTTTTATAGCAACGGAGGAGTCAGGACATAGTACTGATCCATTTGAAAGTATTCAGACGGTATTGAATTCAATTCCATTTATTCCAGGTGGAACGCCTGCGGTGAGAATAGATAAAAATAGAGTGGAGCAGGTGGTTGAAGATACCTCGAATTTGACAAAAGGAATAAAATTAGTAGTTCCACCCGGTTGCGAATGGACTGACGAAACGGGGGAAATCCCAAGAGGAGAAAATCAACTCCTTTCTTATTATGTTTTAGATCCGGCGAGTGTTTTAGTAGCAGAAAATTTACAGGTGCAACCTGGAGAAAAGGTTTTAGATTTATGTGCCGCACCAGGAGGAAAAGGTCTTATCTTAGCCCAGAACCTATTTCGTTATTTTGATGCAAATAGTGAATTAATATTAAATGAATTAAGTTTTGATCGTAGGGAAAGATTAAAAAAAGTAATTCAACAATATATTCCTAAAAAAGAACGTTCTCAATTATGGCTTAGAGGCAAAGATGGTTCTCGTTTTGGTTTAGAAACTAAAAATTATTTTGATGCCATATTAGTTGATGCTCCCTGCTCTGGAGAACGACATTTAATTCAAAACACAAGAGAACTTAAAGATTGGAAAGTACAAAGATCAAAATCATTAGCCCAAAAACAGTACGCATTATTATGCTCGGCCTGGATGTCACTCAAAGTTGGAGGAAGATTGATGTATTCCACTTGCTCACTCTCACCGCAAGAAAATGATGGAGTGATTGATAAATTTTTAAATAAAAAGAAAGAGGGAAGTATTGGAACCCTCAAGTATCATCTTGATAATTTTGAGAGAACAAAATACGGACATATTTATTTACCAGATCAATGTCATTTTGGACCAATGTATTCGTGCCTTTTAATTAAGACGCCTTGATTTAGATGGAGGCATATTAATAGTTTGTTTCACTTTATGGATCGGTCCTGCTAAAAGCTTTTGATAAAGCTCTAAAACCTCTTCTTTGAGATCGATCTCTAAAGGATCGCAGAGATGAGCCGGAATATGACCTTGATTCATCAAATAAAACATATAATCAGCCACGACATTGTGAACAAAGTCTTCAGTATTTGAAGGGCTAGAATTTATTTTTTTAAGATGCTTATAAAAAATTTCTAATAATGGATCTGTAATCATATTTAAACTATCGGAGTCCTTTGGAAGAAGATAAGAGCGGCGGAGGTCCGATTCTGTTCAAAATTCAAAAATTTATTCCTAGGTTGAGTTTTTTTATTCATCGGAGCTGGACAATTATAAATTACCAAATCATGTCAATCCCAACATTCGCTTTATTCTTATATAAAAAAGTCATTTCGCTATTGGATTTGCCAAAATTGGTTTGTATATTCATAAAAAATCGAACTCGATCTCCAACAGAGCCATCCCATTGAAGGGTGGCCAGACTCGACTGATCTCGATGAGCGTAGAAGCCGCGAATTGAAATCGTGGAGTCGAGCCAAGAAATGAGATTCTTGGAGCGTAGAGAGAGGTAACTATAGCTTTTTGATACAAGCTCACGACCATTATGGAGAAAGGCTTTCATATTGTCATTTGATAATGGTGATCCACTCTGAAAAGAAAGAGAAACCTGTTCCATTTCACTTTTTGAGTATCCTAATTCATTTGAAATTTCTTCCCATCGAAAATCAAAATAATCAGTTTCGAATCTTAAACCTAGTAAGCTTAAGAGGTAGACTGAACCATCATATTCAAAAAGATTCATTCGTGGTGGTTGCCCATAGTCGATGTATGGATAATATCTTTTTGAAATATGCGATTGCTTTAAGTCAAAATAAAAAGAGAATTCATCATCCAAATTAAAATTTCCATATTCACCAATAAAAGGATCATGCATTTGTTCATTACCAGTACTGATACCAATATAGTCTGTGGAAGACGGAAACCGATATTCAATTTTTAAAAGACCTTTTGGAACAAAAGGAGTTTTATAGATAAAGCTCTCTTCTTCGTTAGCAGCAAATTCATAAAGTAAGATAAAGTTCCAATTTTCATCAGGAGTGTGATTAAGCCTGAAGAGTGAATGACCTTGAATTTGAAAACTTGGGTCTTGAGTGTGAGCAGAAAAATGAAAAAGAGGATTACTGGGGCTCATTAATTCTGCTGGACCCCATTGAAAATTTTGTAAACCAAGAGCATAAGTCCAGATAGAGTTCTTGGTATTGATAAAATAGAGTTCGTTTATTCTACCATCAATTTTCTTTTTTAAAAGATCTGTATTTTCTGGGTAGAGATTATAAGCTTCTTGGTAAGAGCCAATCGATGGCCTAAATATCCATTCCAAACTGGCATTTTTAGCAGAAAAATCTTCCTGAATGAGAAAGCCCTTTGAATATTTAGGTAAAGCTAAGGGAGAATCATTTGCAGTTAAAGGAGAATTATTGAGTGTGGTGGTTTCTCCTTTAAGCCAAAAGTGAGTTGTTCCTGAAAAAATCCAGGAATTTTCAATGGAGTTACCATAAGACTTATTGAGAAATAAAAAAATTAATAAAAAGTATAGTTTCATTCCTTATAGTTATAGCTTTAACAGTTTTAAAACGATAGCAATGACTCAATGCCGTTGAAAATCAGCCCAGCTGAATCCTTGCATTTTGAGTTGTTATGACGAAGGAGGTGAGCCCAGCAAATTTTGCGTGATCTAAGTTTTAAATGATTTTTTCGAATTAGTTAGTTTTGTGATTATAGTCTGGACGGAGTTCTAGGTTTTAATTTTGAAAGGGTATTTAATTCATCCTAAAGAGTCTCAATGATAAAGTTAAAGAATGACAATTTCCTCTAAGGATTCAAAATATAATTCAGTTTATGCAACGGTGTTGGAAATACTAAACTCTCGACAGGGGTTGGCAGGCGTGAATCATTCCGCACTGTCTAGAGGCAGCGGAGTCAGTCGACCATGGATTTACAAGTATGTCGGTAAAACAAAAGAAGACATTATAAAGAGAACCTCTGAGCATTATATCGATGAGTTATTGCGGTCCCGAAAATTACCTGTCATCAATGATCTCACTGAGTTAAGAAAATTCATCAGAGAGGATTCTATCACTTTTTTAAAACAAGCTCAAAGTCATCCGCAGTTAATTCCCTTAATTTTTATTTATTTTGATTCCACTGGGCCCATCGGTGAAATTGTTCGAGATACTTTTAAACAACATTCTAAGAGGTTAGGTAGAGACATACAGCGAATGTTAAATATTTCAAAAGTGGACGCAGAACTCATGTCAGAACTTGTGAGTATTACAAGAATTGGATTAGCCTTTTTTTTGGTGAGAGGAGACCGCTCGAAGAGCAGAGGCACTTTCGACATTTATGATTTGAAACGAACATACTCTCAATTAAAGCAGATTCTATGAAATCGAAATTATTAACCGAATTTGTAAAAGAATTGGGACAATCGCTGAGTTTTTCAATTTTTGATGCTTCAGGAAAATACTTACATATCAGTCCCTGTTTTGCCAATTATTTTGGACGAAATGCCTCTGATTTAATAGGACTGAAATTAGAAAATTTAAGTTCCAATTTTCATAATTCTGAATTTTGGTGTCAAACTATGGAAACTATAAAAACTAATCACGTTTGGAAGGGAGAAGTATTAAGGAGAAATTTCGATAATAAGGAATTTTACACTCAAACTACAATTACTCCATTTAAGGCGATTCCTGAATGGGGTGAAAGTTTCATTGAGTTTCATTATGAGATTACTAAATATAAAAAAATAGAATTCCAGATAGAACAACAAAGTCAGACTTCGCTTACTAACTCTCGTTATATTTTAATTGGACAGATGTTAAGTGGTATTGCTCATGAAATCAATAATTCATTAACAATCGTTCTTGGAACGACTAAATATTTTAAAATCACTTTCGACAAAGGAGCAATAACTTCTGAATTGGTATCGAAAGGTTGTGATAAAATTACAAGTGCATCGGATAGAATTGTTAAAAGTATAAAAATGATTAAATCATTCACCGATAATAATGTCGTAGCTTCATTTCTTTGGGTATCGGTTCAAAAATTAATAATGGATGTGAATTTATTTATTGGTGCAAAAATTAAAAATCACGGAATAGCATTCGAAATTCCAGAAGAAATAGTAGAGAGTATTTTGATTTACTGTCAACCAAATGAGATTCCATTAGCTTTAATCAACCTTATCATGTTAAGCGATCGAGTGCTAAAAGAAACAGAAAATCCTTGGATTAAACTGAGTTACGAATATGATGTAAAATGGTCTACATTTAGGATTAGTGATAACCGTATTTTAAATTCGCTGGAATCATATTTTACGGAAGTGACCCCAACAATAAACAAAAATTTGTTAGATTCGAATACGGACCACGGACTCAATGTGATAAAAGGAATTGCGATGAGTCATAAGGGTCAATTTTTCATTGAACAAGACTCTAAATGTACGTCATTTGTCTTAAGAATCCCAAATCCTAATTAAAAAACAAAGTAACTGGGGTGTGCTAGCCTTTATGATTATCTAATGCAAACAGAGACTCCATGCGAGTTTGAAGCGGAGCCAAAGGCGAGCACCATTTGTCTGAGGCTTAGCGGAGTCTCTATTGGCATTTGATAATTATAAGGACTAACCAGTTACAAAAAAATTACAGTCTCATTATTATTGTGAAATCACCAAGTTATCTCGTTTTGATCTATTTTTATTAAAATATGTCTCAATTTTTATATGATAATACCGATAAGTATATAGTTACAATGATGGTAACACAATTTGAATAAGCCAGGATGGAAATTTAAGGGAGGTTTATCAATGAAGTCTACCATTTTCTTTGTGAGCGATGACTCTGAATTGGTATCTAAAATTACAACTCAATTTGGTACGGACACGCAAGTTTCTGTAAAGGTTTTTGGAAAAGCTGAATGGGATCAGTTAATTGAGGATAACGAAGCAAGACAAACTTTACATGTTGGAGTTCCAACATTGAGTCCTGGGGTGGGTCACGATAATCCCAATGCGCGTGTTTTACATTTTGTTAAATCAAACAACAACAATACGACTAGTGGAAATGTTGAGACAATGGAACAATTAGAAGCTAAGGCAATTGAAGCCGCGATTGTTCAGTTCAAAGGGAATCTCACTGAAGCAGCAAAAGCTTTGGGAATTGGTCGAGCGACGCTTTATCGTAAAGTGAAGCATTTTTCTATTGATCCAAACGCGGCGAGAAGAAAAAAGGTTGCTTAATAAGGTCAAGGATTTGTTTTTTTGTAACTGACCTATAACGGAATATTATAACCTAGCCCAAATTTATTTTTGTATGAATTCAAATTCATGCAATGAATTTGGGCTTTTTGCATTTTAATAAGTTGAGACGCATAATCGAGACAGCTCAAAGTCATAACATCGAAAAATTGAGTCAAAAAAGTGTTTAGAATTCAGACACCTTATCAATATATCTACAAAAAATTGAAATTTAATAGGCAATAAAAATTGAAAAGGATGAAGCTTTCATTTTTTAAAAAGTCAAATTTTTAAATGCTTTCAAGGCTTTTGGGGAGGACTGTTAAAACAGGAGTAAGAGTCTTTTAATTTATTAGTGAATTGGTTCTGGCATGAAAATAGCAGTTAGTACATAATATAAGAAGAAGTTTGAAAAATTGCATATTCGAGTTGTTGAACAGGAGCAGAAGAGTCCTACACTGAGTGAATCGCAAGTCGATGCGAAGGTGAAAGCAACGAAGATGATGGTGCTTTTCAAGCAAATTCTAATTGATACAATAGTCTTAAAGAGTCTATCATTGAGAGGTTATAATGTCGATTCGAAATTCAGATAATCATATAAATCCGCCTAATCAAACGAGTGAACAGATTTCTAATTTCAAAATATGGACCTTGATTAATGAAAAGAAACGAATTCAATCGATTGGCGGAATTAGTACTATTGTTGTGATCTTTTTATTAGTGTTATTCACTAATCAAAGTAATAAGTTGGCTCCTGAGAGTACCCTGGTAAAATCTGATTCAACGAGAGACATAGCCAGTACAAAAATGGGAATAAGTGAGTCCAATGAGTTTTACTCCCAATGGAAGAAAAAAATTGCTTCACAAATTGCGGAGACTTCAGATATTCCATCAGGTAAAATTAGCCGTCAACCAAGCCCCCTTGAAAGTTTAGTTTTTGGTGATCTAAAGGGATATTATTTGCTGCATATGGAAGGCGTGAAAATTAAAGAAATGCGTCTTGATCAAAAATTTAAACCAGAAGAGATTCCACGTTATCTTGGTGAGGAATTTACCTTTCTGAATTCTCACAAGGATTTGTGGTGGGTGAGTTATAATTCTCTTTCTGTTAAAGAAAGAAAAAAACAGGAGAGCATTGTTTCACTTTTAGATTCATCAAGCAAAATTATTGGTGAGGCCTATTTTACTTGGGATGCTGCAGGTCGCATGACATCTCTCAAGATTGAAAAAAAATGAATTAACTACTATCTGTAAGCCATAAGTAAGTGAAATACTGGTGCTTAATATAACACCAAGATAGCAATTGATTAGCATTTTGACAAACTTCCTTAAATTCAATATATTTGCACTCGAGTATCTAGAAGATAATAATTATTGGACCTATAAGGAAATCTAACATTCATGTGGAATATTCTTAAACGATTGTTAAGTGAACTTAAACATTATCGCCAATTAGTAACAATAATGGCTGTAGCCGGAGTTGTAATGAGTCTTGCACAGTGGCAATTAGCGGTACATTTAAAAGATCTATTTGATTCTTTAGAAAAAAAAAATACTTCCGAAATTAATAGTGTTCCAAGATTAATCATGGTCATTTCTTTTTTTATGGTAGTTGGTCGTTATATACATTTGGCGACGATGAACTATCTTGCCGATTCAATCACTATGAAAATCCGTCATCAACTGCAATGGAAATTTATGACTTTAAGTCAAAGCTTTCATTTACAGTATCAGGGAGGTTCAGGTGGTTTGATCTCTCGCATCTTAAGTGATGTTGTTTCAATCCAACATGGGATGAGATTGATTGCTGATATTTTTACTCAACCCTTAGCCTTATTATTGTTATTAGGTACCCTTTTTTATCGAGATGGTAAGTTAACATTATTAATTCTGATCGTCTTGCCGCCACTTCTTTGGTTTTTGCGTCAAATTGGACGCTCTTTAAGAAAGTACGGACACGGGAGCCAGCAGATTTTAGAAAGAGTTGCGAGAATAGTAAAAGAGAGTTTGGATGGAATGCGAGTGATTCAATCCTTTGGTTTAGAGTCAGAAATGAATCGTCGATTTGATGTGACAGCAAAAGAATATTTAGCAACCAGAAAAAGAATTCATTTAAGAAGTGAACTGACCAGTCCCGTAACCGAGTTTATTGCTACGGCTGTAATTATGATTATCTTCACCTATATTGGGAAAGAAATTACCGATGGCCGCGCCACTTTTGGTGATTTTGGTAGTTATTTAGGGGCTTTAATGATGTTACAATCACCCATCAAAAAATTTCAGGAGGCCTTTGTAAAGGTACAAGAAACAGTGGTCTCTTTGGAAAGAGTTTATACTATTATAGATGATACAGCCTATGTTGATGAAAGTTTGAGTGTCGAAGCTTTTCCAGAGAATTGGAGTGAAATTGTCTACCGTCAAGTAGGCTTTAGTTATAAAGAACAACCTGTTTTGAAGGATATTAATCTCACGATTAAGCGTGGAGATGTGGTCGCTATAGTTGGTGAAAGTGGCGGTGGTAAATCAACTTTAGTTAATTTATTGCAGAGATTTTTTGATCCAACATCAGGTGGAGTTTTTATTGATAAAACAGATATTAGAAAAATTGCACTGAAAGATTTGCGCCGTAATATTGGACTTGTAACTCAAGATGTTTTTTTGTTTAGTGAATCGGTGGAGAGGAATATTCAATCAGGAGATTTTTCAAGAAGCGAGTCAGAGGTAGAGGCCGTAGCTAAAATGGCAAATGCTCATGATTTTATATCAAAAATGCCCGAAGCTTACCAGAGTTCTGTGGGTGATCGCGGAGGATTTCTTTCTGGTGGGGAGAGACAAAGAGTATCCATTGCCAGAGCCATGTTTAAGAATGCGCCCATACTTGTTTTAGATGAAGCAACAAGCGCACTAGATAGTGCCAGCGAAGTTGAAGTTCAAAAGGGCTTAGATCTGCTTATGCAAGGGAAAACGACCATCGTTATAGCTCATCGATTATCGACTGTTCTGCATGCTAACAAAATTGTGGTTTTGAAAGATGGGAGAATTGTTGAAATTGGTACCCATGCTGAACTGATAAAAAAGGATGGGGAGTATTCCCGTTTTCTTAACTTACAAGCCTTAAAGTAAACAAATTAAGAGTTATGTTGGATAAAAATAAACCCCAAACTTGGCGCCCCTTCAAAGCTTCACTGTGTGACACCTGTATTGCTACCTGTTGTACGATGCCATTGGAGGTTAAAATTGAAGACTTAGTGACTATGGGGTTGGTGGCTCCTGAAGACGAGATTGAAGGGTTTACAAAGAAAAAAATTCAACAGATTGTGAAACGATTGCAAAAGTTGGGGATTGTAAAAAATTATCGGAGTAGCACAGGGTTATTCTTGATGAACCCGAAGCCTAATGGCGATTGCCAATTCCTTGATGAGCATCGGCGTTGCCGTATTTATTTAAATCGACCTCAAGTATGTCGAAAATTTCCTGTAAGCATTGGCCTTCGATTTGGCTACTGTCCTTATCAAAAAAAATAATTCATTTGAATTCTTTTAATCATACTAACGACAAAAAAGTAGAATTTTTACCAAAGTTGAATATCTCCTTGTTCGACCAAATAGAGGAAAACATTTAAAAAAATTAGCTATAAAAAAATGACATATTGTGACATTGCCCTATTCTGATGTATAAGACTAAAAGGGCGACTGAGAATTCGCTGAGAATTTAAGGGGGCTTGGACTAGAACCCAATGAATATTGGATATCATTTTCTGAGTTTCGAACACAAAGGGAGAACGAAGTGAGCATAAGTAATGGCGGAGTTAATGAGCAAATTGATACTGATTTAGAACTAAGTGAAGATTTAGAGGTCAATGAATTGGATGCATCCGAAGGAAGTGAACCTTATGATGGTGATCCCCATCGACAAAAAACTTTGGAAAAAGATTTTGAAAAAGAATTTAAAGCCCTTAAAAATATCGAGGAAGTAGAAGATACATTAGATTTAGACCAAATTGAAAATATTTTAGATCTAGAAGATACTCAATATCCAAGATTTACATTAGCAAAAAATAAAGCTCGATTTTTAAGAATGGTAAGTTGGTATCGCACTAAAGAAGAGTGGATTGAAGTAGCTCCATTGAGTGGTGTTACCAAGTTATTCAAACAACAAACAAAAGAGCTAGAAGGTATTCGTTCTAGTAAGTTGGATTATGAAATGGAACTTGAAACGGGAACATTAACTCCATCACAACGTTCTTACCGTAAAGATGAGTTAAAAATGTGTCGAGTTCAGGAAAAAATGGCAGTTCATTTAATTTCTAAACTTCAAGTTAAGATCAAATCTGGACGTAGATAAAATTTTTTATTTTTTGTAACAATCAATAGCTCGGTACGGGCTATTGATTTAAACAACAGCTTCAACCCGTTTTTTTAAGATTATCAGCTTCTCGTTTTTGTTCTAAAGCAATGAGTTGGGTGATAAAGGCTTTTGATAAACTATTAAATGTGCTATTTGAGCGCAATAACTCACCTGAAACATATTCTTTATCCGCATTTTTTATAAGCATTTCAAATATGGTTTTCGTTTGTTCGAACAGAAAGCGAAATGATTCAACTAGGGATTCAGTAAGTTGGTTGTCACCATAATATATTTTAGCATTTTTAATCCATTCGATTAATGGGTCATTATTAGGTTGTAATCCAACAAAATTAGTTCTTAAGCTATCGATTAACTTTTGTTTCCAAGCTAAATGTAGGGCCAGAGCATCTCGTCCATTTTGAATTTCTAAGCGTTCGAATTGCGATTTTGGAAGTCGAATCGTAAAACAAGTATGATCGCTTTTTTGATCTAAGAAAAAAATTCCATTATGACTTTCAATTATAGATTTAGAAATACTCAGGCCTAATCCAGTCCCTTTTCCGATATCTTTTGTAGTAAAAAAAGGTTCCATCATTTTATCAGCAATGATTTTAGGTATTCCATTTCCTGAGTCTTTAATTAAAATTGTGACGCCTTTGAATTCTTCCTGAACTTCAATTGAAACCCATTTTTCTGAGAAACTTTCAATGGCATCACAGGCATTGTTTATGAGGTTAACGATAACTTGAGAGATTTGTACAGGACGGCATTCAATAATGATATCCTTAGGAATGTTGCAGCGCCATTCAATATTTAATTTATTTAGTTTTGATTCAAAAAAAGGTTTAGATTCCATTATAATTTGAGATAAAGAACCACTGACGATAGGATCCTGATCGGCGTCTCTTGCAAAAGATTTTAATCCCTTAATAATGTTAGAAATCCTATCTGTTGTTGAATGAATTTTTTCTGAAGATTGTATGACCAATTCTGGTGTTATTCGATTCGTTTCAGCATATCGACGTAATTTTTCAGCGAGACCTACAACTATAGTCAAAGGATTATTGATTTCATGGGCAATGCCACCGGCAATTTCTCCGAGTGATGCCATTTTTGAGGTGAGGAGTTGTTTGTATCTAAGATGTTCAATTTCTTTATAAAGATCCTTTTGCTCAGTTAAGTTATTAATAAGAATAATTGCTCCACCAATTTGATCTCCATGAGTCCATGGTCGAACCGTCCATTCGATCCATAGAGTTCTGCCATGTTGAGTCGTGTAAAGCTCTTCATTTGATTTTAAAGATTTACCACTAAAAGCACCTTCGACCAAAGTCTCCCATTCCTTAGGGTGATTTGAAAATAGACTCCAAAAATTTTGATTACTAACGCTCGATGAAGACCAATCAAAGGTTCTGAGCCAGTCATTACTGAGTTCTAAGATTTGATGTTTGGTGTTAATTATAGCTGCGGCAATTGGTAAAAACTTAATAAAATTTCTTAATTGATTTTCTTGATTTTGAATTTGACTAAAAACAGATTTTTTTTCAATTTCATTATGGGCATTAATCAATATTTGGCTGATAGCAGATATCACGGTAGTCATATTAAAGACTTTATTGGCAAACCATTCTAATGAAGAATTTGCAATACCTAGTACTCCAATTTTTTTCATTCCTAGCATAATTGGAAAGCTAACAAAATTTTTAAGGAGTCCTTCTTGAGTTAATTTTGGCAGTCCAGATATTGTTTTGTTTGAATATTGAAAGACAAAAGGTTGATGTAAATTTAGAGTCCAACGAATAAAATCGATGAGATTGACGTCATTGAGTAAGTCGTTATTTGAGAAGAGTGTTGCTGTGCCATCGCTAGTATTACTAACTCTAGACCATATTTTGGGAATAGCCATAGATTCATTGTTGATATTACTATTGTAATTTTCAAAAAACTTTAGAAAAACCCATTCTGAATTGGTTTCTGAAAGAAGTATCTTACAAACTTCGTCTTGTATGAATTGAGGGTTATCTTGTTTGCCGAAGAGGGAGAGCTGAATTTTTTGTAAGAGATTATAGTTAAAATCTTTTTCTTTTTGCTCAGTTATATTATAGTTCATTGCAAAATACTGAGTGATATCTCCATTTGAATTTCTGATTGGAATAATCGTTGCGTAGATCCAAAAAACACGACCTTCTTTGTCTTTATTGCAAAGTTCACCTTGCCAAACTTTTCCTATGGTAATGTTATCTGATATGACTTTAAAAAAACTTTTAGAATGATATCCAGAATGTAGTACTTTATGCGAATTACCAATTAATTCTTCTCGAGAATATTTTGATATATTGCAAAATGCATCATTGGCATAAGTTATGACACCCTTACTATCAGTAATAACTATAATGGAAGTTGAATCTAAACTATCTTTAATTTGGTCAAATATACTTGTATTCATCTCAAATTACATCGGAACATATATTGAATCACTTAATAATTTCTCTTGAAAACGAAAGTGTCATTTTAAATTCCCTCTAGGGATTTTTTTCGCAACCAACCAGACAAAGGTTGAGGGAGTTGGTCAGAGTTGAGTCTAAAGTTTTATAACTACCATATTCAATTCCTGCTTGATGTGAAGTGAGAGTATCAATGAGATTCCAACTCAATTTATTGGAACTTTTCTCATAGAGTTCAACTTCTAAGTCGCCATTTAAGGCTTCATAATCATGATAGTATTTACCTTGTGGAGTCATGAATTGAAGATCCATAAATTTCTCTTTTGGTGCAAAGGCTTTTATTTTAATTCGATTTGTTTTGTTGACAGCATCGACTTCCCAATGTCCAAAGCGAATTTGAATTTTTATAAAATCACCTTCATGAGGGCGCCATTTATAAGTTTGATTTTTATGTTTGAGGCCGATGGCAACACTTTCAATTCCACTGTAGTAGTCAAAAATTGTGGGTTTGCCACCACCGACCACCAGAGCTGTTTCAGGGTGATTTTCAAAATGATTTGACACAATCCATGTCCACCATTCTGGAAAAAGTGATCCCCAGTTTCGATCTTGATAACAAGGGGCATTTACAAAACTTTCTACTTCAGCATTAATAATAACCTTTCCTGAACAGCGCGCATCAGCTTGTGCTGGATACCACTCGATATTTGTGATGTTTTTTCCCGTAACCCAACTGGCTGCATTGAAAGCCCATTTTTTGTCGATGACGATATCCCAGTCGGCAAGGTATCCATCTTGAGTTATAAAAGATCCAGTCAATCTTTTATCAGTGGCTATATTATTACCGAGGCTCACATTGGTTGTTGTATAACTGGCTTTAAAATCAGGAATAGAAAATCGTTTTTCTAATATTAAATTCGATCCAAAAGAACCGGCTCTGAGGAGCGCACGAGTTCCAGGTAGAGTTTCACTTTGATCCCAAGGGTTAACGACTCCATAAACAAAAAAGAAAGATTTATTTTTTTCTGGTAAAACAATTTTGTAATACCACCATTCAAACCAAGGTGATTGATCAGTTTTACCATTATTTTTAAAATAATTTTTCCGATTAAACTGATAGGAATTTAAAGGGTCATAGGTGTTTGATTGGGAGTAGGATATTGGAGTTCCCATCACCATAGCCCAGTTTAAAAAAATTAATATTCTATATTTGAATCGATTCATTAAATATTACCTCTCAGAACTTATTTAAAAATAATTGCTGCTCATTATTGCCAGTTTTTCGTTTTCGCCCACTTGCTTAGACTACTGCTTGCAATGAGTAGGATTCCCTCTGTGAGGGATTAACCAAGTAAGCCTTTCTTGCTTGAAGTCTACAGCTTCGGTTAGAAAAAGCTAAAGACATTAAAGGTTACCGCTAAAAGTGAACAATATTTGTTTATAACTGGATAGCCTCTACGAATATGTTATGAATTTCATTGAAAAAATTCAATGGACTCAATTAATTTTCGACCTAAGACCTAGTTAGTAATTTTCGCGAAAGGACTTTAGATAGGGCCAATATGATAATGGACAAGGTTTGTGATAAAAAAATTCAAATAGGTTTACTTCCTATAGAAAGGAGTAGGTTTTAACTCATCTACGAAATTATTTTTGATGTATTACAATGACCTGTAACTTTATAAGTTATTTTCGCTTGTCATTGAGTTAGCTCTTAAACCATTGAGTTTAATCGAAAGATCAGTGTTAATAGCTTCGAGGTTTTCTTTATCTTTTTTAAGCCGTTCGTTTTCATGAACTTTCTCTTTCCAAAGATGTCTCATCGATTCCATTTGCTCATCAAGTCTTTCGGTAATTTCTTTTGTTCTTAAATAATTATTTTCTAGATCATGGTATTTTTGAGATAATGATTCATTTTCAATAGTCTGACTTTGAGCTTTTGATCTCCAATCATACATTTGATTTTGAATTATAGTATATTCTTCATTAAATTTATTACGTAACTCAACATTTTCTCTTTCAGCAAAAATTAATTTATTCTCCAAGTAATCTTGACGTTCTAAACTTCGTTCTAACTGTCCTGCTCTTTTTCTGAGTTCAATATTTGAAGTTTTAAGAGTCGTTATTTCAGTATTTAAATCTTTATGAGATTGTTCAAATTGCGAAATGAGCGAGAGTTTTTCTTCTTCTGATTGCTTTAATAATTCTTTTACTTTTTTAACTTGATCAATATTTTTATTTATTAAACTTTGACATTGAATTTCTGTATTTTGTAGCTCTCGTTTGTACTGAAACACACGAGCCTCAAGTTCTCTGATTTGAGCTACCATACTTTTAAATCGAGGTTTAATGGCTTGTAAAATTCTAGCTCTATAACGAATCAAACGACGATATGATTTTTCAATCAATTCAAAACGTGTCTTAAGGTGTTCTCGCATTTCCCACTCTTGGGTTCGAAGTTTTGCAAATTCAACTTCTTTTTGTCGAATTTGTGATTGATGTATTTCAAGCATTTCTTCGGCTGTGATAGTTCTATCTTTCCACGATGACTCTTTTTCTTTAAAAACAGAGAGCTCATCTGTGAGACTTAAAAATTGATTTTTCATATCACGATGTTCTTGAATTAAATTAATATTTTCTTCTTCAATACTGGAGAGTCTTTTTAATAATACTTTTAATCGTGCATTGAGATCTTCATTCTGTGCAAGAAGACTATCGATGGCACTTGATTTTACGGAATTTGATTGAAATGATTCATCAAATTTTGAAATAATTCTATTGTCATCTGTAATTGAGAGATGTTGATATTTTTTTGCAAGCATTTGACTGCGATCCATTGATTCACTCCTTGAAAAAACGGCTACCCTAAAGTAAGGGCGTGTCCTCAATTTGACATATCCTATGTATTATATGTCGTTCACTTTATTCTGCTACCCTCAATGTCGTTAGCTTTTATCAGACCGAGGCTACATCCTCCCAGTAAGACGAGGCTTACCTGGGTTTCCCTTCACAGAGGGAGCCCTACCCAGTTTAAGCCGCAGTCTAAGCGAGTGGGGCGAGAACGAATGGCAGAAAAAAGTGAACGGCATTGATTTTAGTATAGTCTATGACAATAGTTTTGCAAACATAAGGTCAATGAGTCCTAATAAAATGCTCTACGGGTCAGAGGCAATTCAAAATTGACCTCAGTATTTCAATTACAAGACTTTAGTCGTGTTAGGTGAGTGCTTTAAATTACTTTTATTTTTAAATTTATTTTATAACTTAATCAATTTCGATTTAAGAGGTTAGGCTGATTGGTTCGATTTTTTTCGATTTCCTATCAGTGATTCAGCAATTTGTTCTAGTGGTAAAGAAATATCAACGCCATTGTATTCAACAGCAGCTCGCGGCATTCCGTACACCACACAAGTTGCTTCATCTTGAGCTATAGCAAAGCAACCCTTTCTTTTTAGACCAAGAATTCCATAAGCGCCATCGGATCCCATACCTGTAAGTATGACTGCATTGAGGTGCCCTTTGAATTCAATCCGTTCGAGGGAATTAAATGTATAATCAACAGAAGGTTTAAATCGATTTACGGGTGGATCATCAGTGATAGACACTTGGTAACGTCCACCTGATTCAATGATAGCCATTTGAAAACCACCCGGAGCTATATATGCAGTGGATGGTTCTAGAAAATCACCATTCTCAGCTTCTTTTACTTTTATTCGACATGTTTGATTTAAACTATCTGCAAAAGTTTTGGTAAATTTTGCTGGCATATGTTGAACAATTACGATGGGCGGAGTTTTTTCAGGAAAGTCAGTTAAGACTTTTCTAATGGCTTCTGGTCCACCAGTTGAGGCCCCAATGGCAATAAGTCGCAAAGAACTGTCTGCTTTGATGGTGCTTGGAGGTAAATTTTTTTTATTTGCTTGTATGTTTTGTTTGTGCTTTTTCTCAAATTGTTGTTTTCTAATTTTATCTCGACCTTCGTAAGCGGCCTTAATAATATTAATGAGTTCAGGTGCCAGAATAGAAAGTTCACTGGCTGCGGGTTTTTGAAAATATTCAAAGGCTCCGAGTTCGAGGGCTCGCATGACAGGAGAGGCTTCTTTAAGGCTTAAATCAGAAACCATTACGATTGGCATTGGATCTTTTGCTAAAACTTCCTCAAGATAGGTAACTCCATCTTTTTCAGGCATATGTATATCTAAAGTCATTACATCAGGACGAAGTTTAATTCGAAGTGTTTCTGCTTCAAACGCGTCGGCGGCTTGACCAACAATTTGCATTTGAGGTGAGGTCTCTAAAATTGAAGTTAGAAGATTGCGAATGGTTTTCGAATCATCAACGATGAGTACGCGAATTTTTTCATTTAATTTAAGAGTCGATGGAGTTTCAGTTTTAGTATGGGGACGTTGTGTATTTGAAGTCAGTGTGACGGGTGTATCTCCACTCTTAATTCGATTCACTGTAGAATTTGCTTGGTTAAGCATTGAATTATTTGAATTAAGTGTTTGCGAACTACGTTGTGGAGTTAATGGTAAATTAGTTTTAGTACCTCCACTGATTTGGTTTCCAGCTGGTTTTAAAGCACTCGTTGTAGTAGTTGACAGTGATGTTCGTTGCGGAGTAGAGGAAGCTGCAGAATTACTTGAGTCCAAAATACGCGTATTGGAAGATTGGGGAGTCATATTTGATTTGAAAGGACTTGAATCTTTAGCTTTAAGTGGCGTCAATGACGAATTATTATTGGAGGTCGTGTCATCTGAAATTTTTGATGGTGAAAAGTGTTTAAGATAAACTCCACCAATATTGGAACTGACTCTAACCTGCATTCCTTCAGGTAAACCTGTTTTTTTTTGTTTTAATTTTAATCCAAATTTTTCAATCCAATTTTCAGCACAATTGATATTATCTGAAGCAGTTTTATTCGATAAATCAGCACTCGAAATGATACTGCTTCCAAGAATTGATATTTCAAGATCGTTTCTGTCTGATCCCTTTTTTTTGAATAAACCAAGAAGGGTAGGAATCGCAAAGTCACCGATATTAAATGGATTATCTCGCGCGAACTTTAAGGATTCTTTTGAATAGCCCTCAGAGGGAAAAAGAAAATGACAAAGTCCTGAAATCATCAGTTTAGAATCATAAATACACATAACGGTAGAATTTTGCAAAGTTGTATGAATTTCTTCACCTTGCTCAGAGAGATAAACTTGACCAATTTGAAGTGTTGTAGTTTTTATTGTCATTTCAAATACACCGAACTTTCTAATCTTTTTAGGTTAAATTGCTCAGGATTTGAAATGGATTCAGCAAGACCTAAAATCAGAAGACCACCAGGTTTTAAGTAAGTATAAAGTTGTTTTACAATGTGCGAAATAACTTCTTTTTCAAAGTAAATCAGTACATTTCTTAAAAGAATTACATCAAAGGAATAAGAAGAAGGGAGTTTTGATTTAATTAAATTATATTCAATAAATTCAATCCTGTGTTCAAATTCAGGAGTAAAGAGATATAGATCTTTAAATTTTGGATCTATATTTCTTAAAAAGTACCGTTTGATATGTTCTTTAGAAACTTGTTTATCAATAGTATCACATTTATATATTCCTTTTTTGGCATGTTCAACACAATGACTACTAATATCTGAACCAAGCAATTTCCAATTTCCAATGTCTTCATTCAATTGATTTAATGTCATCGCTAAAGTATAAATTTCTTCACCAGTTGAGCACGCCGCAGACCAACACGAGATGGGATGTGACAAACTTTTTCGATATGGAGCATTAGCTTTTCTATTACAAAAATAATCTTCAATGACACGAAAGTGAATGGGCTCGCGAAACCAATCTGTTTTATGGGTGGTTAGTGCTGAAATAAATTCATTTAGTTCTTCCTTACTTTGTTGTAAGAGATTAAAATAGTCATTAGGGCTAATTTGAAGATCTAAAAGTTTTTTACGTAATCGTGAATCTACTAAACCTTTTTTATCAGCTTTAATATTTATGCCTGAGATTTTTCGAAATAATTCAGAGAACTTTTCAAATTCAATGTTTGAAAGAGGCTCAATATTAAAAAGTTTAGCGATATCGTCTTTCATCAGATAACAGTTCTCATGGTTGTGTTTTCTTGAGTCATATCTCGAAGAGCACGAAGATCTAAGATAATGGCGGGATATCCATCACCGAGGATCGTAACGCCACTTGCTCCTGGACACGCAGTCATCTCGGGACTCAATGGTTTTTGAACAATTCTTTGGATTCCAAGTATTTGGCTGACAACAAAGCCAATTTTTGATTTTTCAAAATTGGAAATAAGAACCATATTTTTCTTGAAGTTATTAACTTGGTTTTCATGAGTAGGTTTTGCTAAATTAACGGAAATATCCATAAGTTCGATAACTTCATTTCTAAGTTGTATCACTCTATTTCCACCAACTATTTCTAATTGTTCAACATCATCTATTTTAACAATTTCTTGAACTTGTGAGGATGGGATAATAAATTTCTCATTTTTAACCATAACAAGTAAGCCATTAAATAAGGATAGTGAAAGTGGAAGCTTTATTCGAAAATTAGTACCTCGACCCAATTCTGAGTCGATTTCGTAAGAACCTTTCAAGCTCAATATTGTTTCTTTCACTACATTCATTCCAACACCGCGGCCAGATAATTCCGATGCAGCATCCTTTGTTGAAAAACCATTTTCGAAAATAAGATCAAAGATTTCATTTCGAGTCATTTTTTGACCTTCTTTAATCAATCCCTTTTCAACTCCTTTTTGATATATTCGATCAGAATCGAGTCCTCCACCATCATCTTGAACTTCAATGACAAAGGCGCCACCTTCTCTCTGAGCATTGAGTCGAATGGTACCGGTTGTGGATTTGCCTCTTTGAGTTCTAATTTCAGCAGATTCGATTCCGTGGTCTACCGAGTTTCTAACCATATGAATAAGTGGGTCAGCAAGTTGGTCAACAATCACTTTATCTAATTCATTGTCACCACCAGTTATGATGGTATTGATTTTTTTTCTTGTCATAATGGCCGCATCACGCATGGCTCGTTCAAGCTTTGAAAACATTGATTTCAAAGTAACCATTCTAAGGGTTAAAGTCGATTGTTGTAAATCAAAAGCAATTCGTTTTAAATTAAATACAGTTCTACTAATATCTTCTTTGTGGGTGGCAATATCCTCTTTATAAAAATCAAGTGCTGAAAGAAAAATAACTTGTTCGCCAAAGGTATTTAATAATTCATCAATTTTTTTCAAGGGAACTTTAATGAATTCATCATTGCCATTTTTCTTTTGATGATTTTGTTGAGCCGATTTATCAGATTTATGTTCTTGATTAATCTCAATAGGGGAATCAAAATGATTACTTTCTTCCTTGCCTGCATTTGGATTAGAGTACTCTGCTAATGATTTATCAAGTTTCTTCTTTAAATCGGAATGATCTAATATGGCAGTTTTGTCTTGTGTGAGTGTTCTAATATCAGCGCGCAAGACATCATTGCATTCGAGTAAGAGGTCGGTAATTTTTTGATTTAAGCGGACAGTTCCACTACTTAGTGCTACAAGTAAATTTTCTAGACTATGACAAAAGCTAGAGAGTTCATCAAAACCAACTGCCTTACCAGAACCTTTAAAATTATGAGCAATTCGTTTTAAATGATCAAAAGTGGCTCTTTGATCAACATCATCTTTTTCAAGATTTAGAAAAAGTCCTTCAGCTTGTTCCAATAAATCATCAGCTTCAAGTAAAAAACCTTCTTGTATCTCCTTTAAAAAATCGTCACTCATGCGGACTCTCCTCTCTTAGAAAGAGCCCTAGTTCTAAGATAGGCACTATAGGCGTGTATCACTTCCAATTGTTTTCGAAATGGTTGACGTAAAAATTCTTCTAATTTAGGAGTTCCGCGTTCTAAGCTCATGGCTGCCCAAATAACTTTAAGCAGTTCTGGCATAAGTAAACTATTTTGTATTCTATTTCGAAGCAGGTCATTTCGAATGGGCTTATCAAGAATATCAAATACTCCGTTTCTAAGTGCTTCATTAACTTCTGGTGCCATACCGTTTGCGGTTAACATGAGAACTGGAATCATTGGATGATTCTTATTAATATAACTAATGAGTTCGAGACCATTCATTTCCGGCATCATATAATCCGTTACAACCACATTGACAGTTGTAGACTTCATAATTTCAATCACTTTTTTTCCATTTGGTGCACCGATCACTTTTCCAAAATGAGAAGAAAGTGCATCAATAATGGAATCTCTTAAATCGTCGTTGTCTTCTGCAACAACAACAACACTATCTACAGCAATCAGATCCTTCATATTTCACTCACCTTATCGATATTCACGAGTTAAACATTTTAATGCCTCATTTGAATATTGCTATTAGCCAGCTCTGTGTCGTATCAGATCAGAAACATCGACAGCATGTTTTAGATCAAGAATTAAAATCATGGATCTATCTGGAAATCGAGCAATTCCTTTAATGAATTCACTATCACCATTAACTTTAACTTCTAAGTGAGAATCAATTTGATCTTTGCCAATGGACATAACTTCACTAATGGAATCAACAACACACCCTAGGGTAATTTCTCCGATATCGGTGATAATTACAGCCGGTCGCTTCATATTTCTGCTGGAGCTATCAACACCCATTTTGCTTCTTAAATCAATGGCAGAGATAACTCTACCTCTCAAGTTGATGAGACCTAAGAAATACTCAGGACTACCTGGTACAAAAGTGCATGGTGGTAAACCAATTACTTCTTTAACTTCAGAGAGCGGAACACCATATTGATTGTCGTTAAGTTTAAAAATTAAATATTTTCGCGTCTGACCTTTTTGTTCAGCAGTGAGTTCTGTATTGGAATCCGTACTTGCAACCACTTCATTAACCATAATAATTTCTCCCTAACTAAATGACCGTTGTCTTTTCTTTTTTCTATCGGTATTAAAAAATAAAAGTTAAAGAAAATCGGGATGAAAATGGTCTAGGTGTGAGTTCTTGAAAAAGTCGAGTCTAGTCTTTAGCAAGCCAACAAGTGACTTGAAATGTTTAGAATAATGAAGGCTAGAATTATGATTTCATCATAATTATGTCTTTTCCTTTTCGATTAAGACTTATGAATGATACCGGTGCTTCCGATAAATGAATCGGAGATAATAATATGCATATTATGACTTTAATAGAATTAATGATTTTTTTATTTTTTATAACTGGCTGTATTTCTTCTTCTATAAATATAGATAGTGTGCCTTCAGGTGCTGACATTTATGTAAGTCAAATTGGACAAGTTCCGAATAAAGTAGGGCAGACTCCCTTGTCTTTGGATTTGACATCATTTAAAATAGCTCGTGAACCAATAACAATCTTAGCTGTTAAAACGGGATTCAAAAAAGAATCCGTATTGATGCCTGCAAGTTCTCTCGGTCAAACTGGTAAAGTAGGATTTTTTCTAACTGAAGATATCACTCAACGAGGAACGCAAGATTTAGATACTGCATTAGAAGATATGGCTAGAAGTGTGGCGAAAATTCAAGAGTTAATTAGAAATAAAGAATTAGATCAAGCAATGACCAACATTAATGGATTATTATTAAAGTATCCTAATATTTCAACGCTTTATGGACTACAAGGAAATACTTATTATCTGCAAAGAAATATTGAAAAAGCCTTACAAGCTTATAAAAAAGCTGAGGCTATTGCTCCTAATACAGAAACTCTAAGAATGATTAATAAACTTGAAGGAATTCGAGGAGGAAGTCAGTAATGAGATTATTTCCATTATCAATCTTTATTGCCATCGTATCAATATATTTAGCAATCAATCATTTGGGTCAAACCTTTGCAAGCTATTTTGATTTTGTTGCATTTGTAATGGTAATAGGTGGAACATTTGCCGTTAGTGTTGCGATATTTCCATGGGAATATAAAAGAGATTTATTTCAGAGCTTTAAAATGATAATTGTAAAAGAAGAGGCTAAATATAAAAGGGTAATTGAAAATTGTTTACAATTACTTCGTGGTGGGACAAAAGAAATTACAAAAATGAATTTAACAAGAGAATCGCTTTACGAGCGATTGTTACTTGATGGTGTTGATATGTTAGATTTATCTTTTAACCAAACTCGCTTGGAACATATTCTTAGAGAAAAACTGTTTCACTCAGCAAAAAGATATCGCAGAATTGCCAATGCCTTAAGGTCACTGGCCAAATACCCACCTGCGTTCGGACTTTCAGGGACAGTTCTGGGATTAGTAAATATAATGAAAGGTTTAAATAGTGGATTAGATGCAAAACATGTTGCTATGGAGATGTCTTTGGCATTAGTAGCAACGTTTTATGGCCTACTAATTGCCAATTTATTTATAAATCCTGCTGGTGAATTGGTATTGAAAAAAGCTCAAGAAGAAGAAGATCTTGGTGAAATCGCATTACAAACACTTTTAATGTTAAATAAGAATGCTTCAATTTTAGAAGCACAAGAGGTGTTAAATTCCCTAGCACCAGAAGAACAACGCATAGATATCGTTGATCAGCAAAATGATGAGGCCGCTTAATGGGAGCTGTTTCTAGAGGAAAAAGATTAAGAGAAGAAGAAGTTGATGCAGATGGAACATGGGCCGTTAGTTACGGTGACATGGTTACCTTGCTTTTAACTTTTTTTATTTTATTTTTTAGTATTGATCCAACTAAAAGTAAAAGCAGTGATGCAGATTCAGATATTGAAATTTCTTTTGGTGATGCCGCCCGCATCAAAAATAAAAGCGGAGTGGTAGACAGGCAGGGCGCAGCTCAAATTCCACAAACTATGGATGAAATAGTAAAAGAACTTAAAGGAGAAATTGTTTACAAAGGTAAAAAGGTAATTATTGATTTTCCTGAGGTTTCATTTTTTAAGTCAGGAAAGATTCCTTTAACTCAAAAGGGACAATCGGTATTAGAAGAATTTTCAAAGGTTTATTCTAATTATATGGGTAAATATATATTAGTTATTCAAGCCTATACTGATATTAAAAAAGTAAAGCAAAATGGTAGAGTTCGTTTTTCAGACAATCTCGAGCTTTCGGCATTGAGAGGTGTTTCTACGATGAGAATTTTGCAGAAATCTGGAATACCACTTCGTCGTATGAGAGTGGCAGGTTATGGAGAAATTGAGATGACAATTGAAAGTTTAAGCAAAGGTGAAATTGGAATCGTAGCAAAAAAGAGATTGCTTGATCTAGCAAGAAGAGTGGTTCTAATTATTGAACCGGAGGTTAAACCATGACATGGTTGCGAATAATGAGATTATTTCTTATCAGTATTATTATTTTAAATATCGATTTTATTTTTGCACAAACGAGCTTTCAAAAGCATCCTCGTGTTATTGAAATGGAACGCCAAATGACTAAGGACGCCTTGGATTTTTTGAAAAGTAGGTTTCCAGATTATCCAGTGATAGTCACAGTCTCTATCGATCCTATTTTTCGTGTTGAAAGACAAAAAAAACAGGGGTCTGAAAATCTACCTTATTTTAGAATTGAAGAAGAAGAAATAGTTGATGAATGGGATGACCCATCAATTTCAAATTCATTTTTATTGAATCGAGTTAAAAAAATAGCACTCAATGTAAGTGCTCCTGGGCATATTTCTGATGATGAAGTGGCTGAAATAAAACAATCATTATTTCTAAATCTTAATTTGATTCCAGCTCGTGATAGTATCGAAATTTTAAAACGTAGTTGGGGAAAGCAAAAAGAACCAGAATTTGATCCTTTTAAATATATTTGGTTTGGTTTAGGTTTTTTTGTATTTTTCTTTGGTGGCATTTTATTGTCAATTTGGACGCCCATAAGACAAATTGTAAAAGTTTTGAAGGATGGAGTTGCTTCAACAAAGTCTAATAATGCTGATACAGGTGGTGTAGGAACTGTCGTTGCCATGCAAAATTGGAAAGCAAATGCTGGTGGTGGCCAAGATGAAAGTCGAAAAGAGAGCTCAAGTGCTACAGGTGATATGAGATTTAATGATCCGATTAAAATTCAAAGTGCCATTGCACTTATTATTGGTCAACTTTCACATTCAGAAAGTTTTCCTTGTTTAGATGATATGGTTGTTTTTGATGATATTTGTAAAGAAAAACATAGTCTATTGGGTGCTTTACTAATGGAATTTCCAATTGAAATAAGAGAAAAAATATTTAGTTTGTCATATGGGAACCATTGGTTAGAGGCACTTACAAAACCCGGAGTCATTGATATAACTTTGTATGAAATTGTCCATAAATTGAATCGAATTCCAAGAACAAACAATGATTTAACCTGGCAAAAATTACTCATTTATGTTTGGAGACTGAATGATCGTAGAGGAGAGTTTTTAAGAGATCTCGATCAATCTGAAGCATTTACAATACTCTATTATTTACCAAAAGCTTTAGCTTTAAAAACTGCTCGCGAAATGTATCCTGGAAGTTGGGCTATCTTATTAGATCCAAAATTTCAACCCAAATCAATCTCCGAAGAAAGAGTAAAATTACTTTCAGAAGGAGCAATTAAAATATATGAATTAAGAAATATGTCACAAGTAGAACGATTTAAACAAGATAAAGATTTAATCACATTTTTGAGAACTGTTGATGTAACGACAGAAAAAGAAATTTATACGGCATCAACAAAAGATTCAATAATTCATCAAATGCGCCCCCCTTTTTATAAAATATTTGAAGCAAATAAAGACGATTTAAAAGAGTTTGTACCTACGATTCCTGTCTCAGACTGGGCTTTGGTATTATCAAATGTCAATGCTTCTATTCGGAAATTAATTGATGTTCATTTTCAAAAGAAACAAAAAATTCGTTTTTTTGAACTATTAACTCAATTTGAAGCTTCAAATATGGACCCTGAGGTGATTGGCACTGTTCGTGATCGCTTGGCCCTCATGTTTAATCAAGCCCATGAAGAAATAATGTTAAGACAAGCCATGGCTAATTTAAAGTTAGATTCAGAAAGTAGTCAAGATGGTGATGAAAGTGAAAAAGCAGCTTAGGAGAAAAGTGAGAATGAGAATTGGTTTCTCTGTGATTGTGTGTGCGCTCTTTTTTTTGACCAATCAAGCTAATGGGAAAAAGCTTGATTGGAGCGGCGGATATTTTACATTATCATCTCAAACTCCAACAGCAAAAAGTTCATTTGGAAATATGGGGGCTTTTCAAATTTCAACACGATTTAATCTCTATGATAATCTAGAGTTTGGATTTGGCTACTCACTGACTTTTTCAAAATTTTTTTCTGGTGATTATGGTTATGGACCAGATATGGGTCTTTTTTATTTTCCCTTTACCTCAGCTGGCGACACCAATTTAAAAGATTCTGGTATACATATTTTAAATCATGATATTTACAGACCCTTTGTATGTGTTCAGTTTCATACTAGACAATTTCAAAGTATAGGTGCCAGTTACGCTGGATTTAGTATGGGTGGTGGCATTGAATATTGGCGTTTTCATCCTGTTGGAATTAGATTATGGGCTAAAAACACACAACTTCTTGGGCCACAAAAATCTACTGCCACTGAATTCACGGTGATGGGTGGTTTTAGCTGGGAATACTAAAACCCATTTTTTATTTTACTTATTTGTTAGCTCAGAAATACTGTACCCCAAACTTGTTTATCTAAGTCGCAATTTTAGAGGTTTCATTTGAACTGCTTAGTTAGTCGCTGTCGCGACACTGACTCGTTACAGTTTTATTTCTGAAGGATAGTAGGTCGTTGGAGCATTTGTTCATAAAGTGGAGAGTTGGGAAGAGTTAAAAAAGCCTCATTTTTTGAAAATGGAATTTGCTTCCAATTTTCAATTAATTGATTTCTTTTATTTCGAAGTATCGCGTAATTTTTAATGGTTGAATCAATTTCCTGATCTTGATGTTCGATAACCTTAACAAGGTTATCGATGGAATTTACATTTTTGGTATTAGAATTATTTTTGCTAATTTTTAACTCTTGAATTAAATATTCTGCGACAAGATTATTTACCTTCGACAGAGAATTTTCCCATTGACTGAATTCAGCTTGTGTTTTCAAGGTGCTATTTTCTAAAATCAGTAAATCATTTTTAATTAGACTTAAATTTTTAGGATTGGAATTTAAAAAGTTTTTAGTAAAAACTGATTTTTCTTTAGATAGTTTTATCATTGTTTCAAGCGAACTTTGAGCTACGTCAGTCGTTTTCATAATTTCATTTTTGAGTGCTATTTTAGTTTTGGATAATTGTTGTAACTTCCAAGCAGTTACTAAAAATATCGATGATCCAATTGCTATAATAATTATCAATTTATATTTTTTCATAAATTAAAACCACCTTCTTAACATACGAACAGTATGTGATGACCTTTCGATAATGTAAAGATTTCCATCGCCATCAAACGTTAATCCATAGGGGGCGGCAAGAAATGCACTGACACCAGGAATACTTTCTTGTTCTCGACCAAGGGGTGCACCTCCGCGTATATAGTTTGTGCTCTGTTCGCTTGGACCAGCCTTACGTGAAATTGTTCCAGTTGATTTGTCAGCGCAATATACTGCGTGGGGTCCATTATGACCATTACCACTAAGTCCTGCTGACCAACAGACTATATTTCCAAATGATGTTAGGGAATTGATTCTTGAAGCGATACCACCTTGTGGGATCAAGGTCCATATGGTTTGTGTACGAGAAATATTTCCAGTAGTAAAACCTGGAGCGGTTGTACCACCAACGTTAACAGTTGAAGTCGTGGTATTCACATATTTAATTCGACCAGTATTTTGATCTGTTTGATCTGAGATAAAGAAGTTTCCAATATTATCTAGATCCAATGTTATGCCCATTGGAAATCGAATTAAGGCAAGTGATCCAGTGGCAGGAGTTTGTCCGTCGACATTTCCGGCAACACCACAAGTCCCCATGATTGCAGACATGGATCCTGCTGAATTTAATTTTAAAACACAATGATCATTATATGAAACAATGTAAAGATTAGAACCATCATAAGCTAAGTCTTCAGGTTGATTTAAGGTGCGAGTGATTCCAGTGCCTGTTCCATTAAACGGATTGCATCCTAAAGAAAAGTCACCTGCAATAGTACCCACCTTATTGGAAGGAATATTGACTCCAAAAATACTAGCACTTGATGACCCAAAATTATACGCACGAACTAAACAAGTTGTATTTACTCCCGTGGTGGCCTGATTGTCGACATAAATTAGAAATTTATTACTTCCAGAAGAGACAATGGTCATTCCTGAGATGGATCGGCTACAGACAAATAAGGCATCTTCAGGATCAACACTGGCATCTCCGAGACCACGACCGATGAGCGTTTCAATTGTACCTGTGAGCATATTGAGTTGTCGAATTCGACCATTAGTAGAATCTCCGATGTACATTTTTTTAGTGGTACTATCAATAACGGCTTTTGAGGGACCGTTTAAATAGATATCGGTAGCAGCCATAGATGTGTCTCCAATAAACCCATTCCGCAGTCGACCTTGTCCGACCAGGGTCGACACATTTCCATTACTGGTAGTAATATCGATACTTCTTATTCTATCATT
>Ga0154020_10000648_pt1 | contig 42614 bp, 39 predicted proteins | sample Klosneuvirus_201_FD_109709 | JGI IMG/M metagenome (GOLD analysis project Ga0154020, IMG submission 109709) | Active sludge microbial communities from wastewater, Klosterneuburg, Austria - Klosneuvirus_20160825_MG | ecosystem: Engineered > WWTP > Aerobic digester > Activated sludge | place... | reverse complement strand
TTTAATGTTGAAAATAAGAAGGACACAAGTGGCGACTTCAAGCGAGGTTTTTAAAAAAATGACCAAGATTGAAATCTCGGATCATTTTTTGTCGTTCTGGGTTGATACCTATTTATTGGAGAGCGATTTTTCTCTTGTTATCAATCTTAGGAGCACAGAAATACTTGAACCAAAAATGAGGCTTCTGTGGCGACCCGGAGCCGACACGATGTCGGCGGAGGGGTGGTGAGTTTAAGTCTTCCGGTACAGGATGTACCAGTAATCTGATCACGCGTCGAATTCTATCTGCTGAATGCTTTCTCAAACCATTCAAAGAGGGTAAAATCAAAGAGGGTAAAATCAAAGAGGGTAAAATCAAGAAGGGTAAAATCAAGAAGAGTAAAATCAAGAAGAGTAAAATCAAGAAGAGTAAAATCAACGAGGATACAACGAAAAATCGTGTTAGACGTTAATATCCGAATACATCAAAATCTAACTTTCATTAATTTACACTTTTCTGAGATAGATCTCACTTTTATAGTTTTCACTAAGAGTAAAAAATGAATTAATGATTTTTAAAGAAATCCCAAATCATATCAGTTGCAGAGATTGCCGTAGAGGGGGATTCCTCAAATATTCCACCACGAGGTTTTTTACCTCCAGGCCAAGAATGGCCTCCCGACTCTGTAACACAAAGCTTAACTTCCACCTTATTTTTGCATTTCGAATAAAGGTCACAAAAGGCTCCAGCAGTTTTCAACATTTTTGTCGGAGTAGTCTGACATTGATTCAACTTAACCCATTTTAAAACTGTATCAGGAACAGAAGTAAAATTTGTGACTTTAGACTTATCATCTGTGAAGGCTTTGCCAGCTCCACCCTTAAATAAAACATGATCATCATTTTGAGCATGAATATGCAGAATAGAAATTGCTGTTTTTGGATTACAATCTATCGTATTATCGGTCCCTGCCACAGAGGCAATGGCTTTAAATACATCAGGGAGTTCACATGCTAATCGATAAGACATCATACCACCATTGGACATTCCCATAGCGAAAAATCTTTTTTGATCCACATTGAGTTGATGAATTGTGTGTCTAAGAATTTCTTTAACGAAACCAACGTCATCGGCTTTTGTATCACGTGCTTTACCACAGCAGGTTCCCGCATTCCATGTAGCGAGCTTGCCCGATTTAAAAGGGCTAATCCCATTTGGAAAAATAATAATAAATCCTTCGCTTTCTGATTTGGAAATAGTTTTATAAAACTCATTATTTGATTGTATACTCATATCACCCCCGCCGCCATGAAATGAAAAAACAAGTGGCGTAGGAATTTTGGAGTTATAAGAGTGTGGCACGTGAACAATATAATAGCGTACCTGTTTTTCGAACATAAACGAAAAAGTATAGGTTCCAGATTTTTCAACTTTACTTTGCAGATCTGTACTGGCTTCAGGAGCAGGAAATTCTTCCATTTTTTTTATAAAACGATTCTTGATTTTTTCTCTTAGCCAACCCTTTTTTTCCTCCTCAGAATAAGAATTCAAAGAGGTGAGAAGAATGGCAATTGCACAAGCGTAAAACAAAAGAGTTCGGAAACATTTCATATAGAATCTTTCTCGTTTATTACAAAAAATGAACTGTTAAATTTTAACTAAGGTAATGATAATACTTACTAAATTCAAATTAAAAAACGAAACTTAAATTAAGTTTTGTTTTAAGTGATTCAAATCTAATCTGATAAAGTCCATAGACTCTTCTAATTGGTAAAATTCAGAGTTAGCTGGGGATTCAGTATTTTTTTTAAATAATATATATCTTTATCATATTAATAATATTTGTTCAAATTAATCGGCATTATTTTCCCACCAATCTGAAAGCGATAAAATAAGAGCAAACAACGCATTACTATGTAAAACACTGAGCATCATTTGGTGTGCTTGGTTTGATGCTTTGTGGGCTTCTAAATGACTTTTGATATAACCATCAATACTTGAAGTATTTACTAAGTGTAATTTTTCAAGAAAAATTTGATCATAATAATTAGTTAAGAAATTTCTTAGATCACTATTTTTTTTAAGAAACTGAGCTGTTTGTAGATTGTTAAGTTTTAAAAGATTCATAATTAATTCTAGGCCTGATGCCGTTATACGAGCATCGGAGTCTATCCATCCATTCTTTTGCCAAATTAGATTATTCTCACTCACAGATCTGCCATCTATTCTTTTATGTAACAGTTCACTCGAAATTTCATCATAAGATTGACGTTGTAATAACGATTTAAGAATATTAAACTCTACTGTAGCCGCGCTAGATTCTTCCTTACTGACAAACTGGTAATTTAAAAATCTTTCAATACGACCATTTATTAAAATTGATCTTGATACAATTTCTAGTTCACTTGCCATTGTTAGTGCATATAATGGAGAATCAACTGTTAATGCATTTAAAGTTAAATTAGTTCTTCTAAGAATGTTAGAGTGATCCACTTTCCCTAAGTCCGTAATGTTCATAATTTTCAGGCCATGAACTGAAATGACCCTTTGAAATCGATCTAAAGTACTTTCGTCTAAAGAATTCATTTTATTAATTATATGTTCACTAATTAGATTACTAATAGTTTTTTCAACTTTTAAACTATTGGTGCGATAAATTTTTCCAAACAATCTCACGCTTAAATTTCTAATTTTGTCTTTCTCATTTTCTAGTCGAGTATCTTGATAAGATAAAATTTCCTGTTCTGGTCCAAAATTTAAATCTTCTAGAAATAATGAGCCGCAGATATTTACACTTGCGTTCAACGTCATAGTTAAATTGAATATAATTATAAAAAGCAATAATCTTGAGAAATAATTAAATAACATTTTAATCAACTCCATAATGTTTTCGCATAAAATTGATTATTTGCAAATAAAATGCCAAAGATAACGAACTACTTTAAAAGTTTAAATTTCGCTAACTCACTAAATTATCACTAAATTTCTAAATTGAAAAAAAATGAAGAAATATTATCAATAAAATCAACTATCAATCTTTTAGTCACTAAAAAGTCCAACTAAACAATTTCAGCTATTATATGGGCTCTTTATGATTTCGCGTGAAACAAATAAAAGATAAGAGTTTAGTTATCTCTCGAATGGTTGTCCGGTTTGATCTCACCTCCATACATCGCGCTTAATCAAAGAGGGGATGACTTTGTTATTTTATTGTAATGCACCCATGATTTCAACATTGAAGTAGTGAAAGCCGCTTTAGAGAACTAATTTAGAAATACCAAGATAACCATGAGACCTTTTATCTTTTTACTAATACTAGTTTCAATAGCTTCTATTAAACATTAAAAAGTTATTGTCAGTATGTTCCTACAAGAGCCGAAATTTTTAAGGCTTTCAAAACATGATATTTTAAGGTTCGTTCTCTTTGATGGGCCATAACGTCCTCTTTTTAATCTCCACAAATGGGTTAGGTGATTCGTTAATATTGGAAAAACTATAACCCATTTAAGTAAAAAAATAAAGTCTAAACTTTATGAGTCTCTATTGAATCTATGTATCCAGTCTTGAGATAGGAGAAAGTACGGACTTGATACGCATTAAGTAATCACTAAACTTAAGTAGTCACTAAACTTAAGTAATCACTAAAACAGTTAGTGGCCGATTGAAAAATATCATCGTCTCCACTGTTTTATTTTTGCTTCGGCTGTTCCGATAAATTTTGGATTTTAATTTGCTCGCTCAAGATCCACGACTCGAATCTGATGCTTTTCAAATTGCTTCTTACTTCAGGTTTTTGTATATTGGGTTCGCAGCGAGATATTTAGAAATCATCATTGGAATTTGATTTTCAACATTTAAACCTTCAATCAGTGAGTTTCTTACTTCCGCTGAGTGGATTGTGAGTTGTGCGAGATCGCAGTTTCCTAACTCCTTAATCCAATTTCTTTTTTTGAAATACTCCAGTATATTTTGCTCAAGATCAGTTAAATGAAAACTATTAAGTGTAATACAGATTTCATTTGTTTTATGAGGATAAACTAACAATTTAGTATTGTTGTCTAATAATCGCCCCAATCCTTCAAGCAATCCTCCCTCAAGCGATTGATAAAAGCTAGAGTCAAAAAGCTTTTCAAGGATTGAAGCACTGACCACAAAATTAAGAGGTTCAGTGGTAATATTGCGAAGAAAAGTTTTAAGTTCAAAAAAGAGTGGAAAACGAGAAATTAAAGCATAGTGCCCCAGAGCATTAATCATACGAATGCGATGCCGCAGATCTTCGGTTAAACTCAAATGAGAGGTTGAGGATTCTGACTCTGGAAGGCAAATTTCACAAATCACAAGTGGATGATTTTTTTGTTCTAATCGAATTTGTTGATCAGCCTTTTGAATAATTTCAAGATGAGTATTAGTGGGAGGGGAAAAGGTAGCTCTTTCAACCAACAGTGATTTTTGATAAAGATGATCGCCACAATAAAGAAGTTCGTGTTTGGGGCTAAAAAGCGTAGCATCACAGAGTTTTCGCTTAACCAGTTCTAAGTTAAAGGCTAGATCATCAAATTGGTTAAAGGCAGGACCAGAGAATCGAATAAGATCAATACTGAGTCTTCCTTCTTTAATGTCTTCAATTAGAATATTGAGAAAATCATCAGGAGTTTGGCGATAATAAAGGGAAGCAAAAATAAGATTGACTCCGAGTACACCTAAAACTTCTTGCTGTTGTAAGCGATGACGATCTAACATTCGCACATGCAAGACGACATCATTGGTGGGCCCTTGAGGTTGAGTTTGAAAGCGCAGTCCCATCCAGCCGTGACAGGCTCGATGAGTGCCGGAATGAGTCGCTACCGTACTTGCAAAGGCAAAAAAATGAGTCTGCGCTCCTCGTATTTTATCGAGGCGCTCTGGGAGTAAATCAAATTCCTTTTGTAGCATTTTATCCAAACGAGATTCACAAACATATCGACCGTTGGATTCTCGACCATAAATTTCATCACTAAAAGTCATATCATAGGCTGAAATTGTTTTGGCAATGGATTGAGAGGCTCTTCCTGCCTGAAAAAAATAACGTGCCACTTCTTGTCCGGCTCCGATTTCAGCAAAAGTTCCGTAGGGAGCGGGGTCTTGATTAATGTAATGAGCTTTCCCAATGGTGGTACGACGTTGGTTCACAAAGATGACTCCATTTCTTTAGTTTGCAATTTTGGATCTACTTTTACCCAACCGGTAATGGCAAGACTCATGGCTTTTTCTATTGGGAGATCAAGGGATTCGGTTTGATCACGTGAAACTAACAAAGTGAAGCCACCCATCCCATAACTCCAAGGGCAGTAGACAGCGACTTTATCAGAACTTTTCAAAATCGAGGGCATATCACTAAAATCTTCTCGAGTAATAACACCTAGAATTTTAATTCCTGGACTGACCTTAACAAGAACAACGCTTTTCATGCTGGATGAGTCACTTTTAGAAAAGAGATTCATTAAATCTCTCAGTGGAGAGTAAATGGCTTTGAAAAAAGGAATGGTTTTTAATTTTACTTCAAAACGATGAATGAGTTCTACCATGACAAAATTATTGAGCAGAAGTCCAAAAATAAAAATTAGAGCAAATGTGGAGATCACACCCAGTCCAGGAATATAAAAACCAGCAGGGACAAAAAACTTAATGACTTGCCCCACAAGAGTTTCCATTAAAGCGACCATCCAAAAGAGAAGGTACAAAGTAACAGCAATTGGAATGATTGCGACTAGACCTCGAAAGAAAATTTTATTCAATGTTGCCATGTAATTCCCAAAGTGAAAAAATAAGTTTTAACACTACAATTGAATTTGGGGGAATGGAATGCATCCATGGCATGGCGTATCATTAGGAAATAAGGCTCCTGAAATAGTTCCAGCGGTCATTGAAGTTCCAAAAGGTTCAAAGAATAAATATGAGTTGGATAAAGAGAGTGGGCTTATTAAGGTTGATCGCGTGCTCTACAGTTCGGTTCAATATCCTGCCAATTATGGATTTATTCCTCAAACTTTATGTGAAGACAATGATCCACTTGATATCTTAGTACTTGGTCAGGAGCCTGTTTACCCATTAACTATAATGTTTGCTTTTCCCATCGGTGTGATGAAGATGGTCGATCAAGGCGAGGCAGATGATAAAATTATTGCAGTTCATGCCCATGATCCAGAATACAAAGATTATTCTTCACTTAAAGAATTACCTCGGCATCGAATGATTGAAGTAAAACGTTTTTTTGAAGACTATAAAACGTTGGAAAAAAAACAGGTTAAAGTAAAAGACTTTTTGGGTAAAGATAAGGCATATGAGATTATAAAGTTATCCATTCAGATGTACCAAAAAAAATTTTCTAAATCTTAGCATCCGTTTAAGAGATAAACTCAATTGTAATTTTGTATCTGCAAGGATATTAAATTCATGCTTAGCTTTAGCCGCAACAAGTTAAGAAGCCTCGCTATTGTTTGACCATTCTCTGCGGATTCGTTTGAATGGGGCAAAGTAACTCTTCATATAATTATTATAATGGTGATTAGTTACGTTCTCAATATTCTTGGAGACACTATGGTACATAATTTTGATCCCTTTCTATGGCAAATTAGCGGTAACTTTGGAATACGTTGGTATGGGCTTGCTTACTTATCTGGATTTATTTGTGCCTATTACATGATACATAAAATGGCTTTAATCAATAAGGCGCAAATTCCGGTCCGACTCGTTTCGGATTTTATTACCTATTGTGCGATTGGTATACTTGTTGGTGGACGATTGGGGTATGTTTTCTTTTACAGTCCTGATCTCTTAACTCAGTTTAAAAGTGAAATTCCCTTTTGGGGAGTACTGGCTGTCAATGAGGGTGGCATGGCTTCTCATGGAGGGATGATTGGTTTAATATTTGCTTGTATGCTTTTTGCAAAAATTCATCGACTTAATTCATTACATTTATTTGATTGGGTTGCGATGTGTGGTCCTATTGGAATATTTTTTGGACGAATTGCAAACTTTATTAATGGTGAACTTGTTGGGAGAGCGTGTGAGCCTAATTTTCCCTTGGGTATTAAATTTCCTTCTGATATTTTTCTTTGGCCAAGTCAAGAGCCAACAAAAATGAAAGCATTAACTGCGGTTGTTGATAAATTAGGTATCACTAATGAGAATTGGTTGAATCTTTTGGATAAAAGTAAAAATGAATTCACGGCTCAAGTGACAATCCATGATACTCTTAATAAAATTGTCACGGCCATCCAGGACGGAAATAACGCTGTGACCGATGCACTCGCGCCATTACTTGTTTTACGTCATCCCTCACAGCTCTATGCAGCTTTGGGTGAAGGTTTAATTCTATTTTCGATATTATGGTTGATTTGGTATAAACCGAGAAAACCAGGAGTGATTGGATCCTTATTTTTAGTTTTTTATTCCATCATCAGAATTTCAGATGAGCAGTTTAGAATGCCAGATGTTCAAATTGGCTTTGATTCTTTGGGGCTCACCCGTGGTCAGGTTTTGAGTGGCGGAATGCTACTCATTGGACTGATTCTATTTATTTTTTGGAGTCGCCGTTTAGCTCAACCCTTAGGCGGTTGGGGTCGTCAGTATCGATAATGGATCAGTATAATGTATTGAAATGAGACATCATTATTATTTTGATGTCTACAAGTCATACAATTGATCAACAAAATTTATTGATAAACAATAAATAATGATCACAATCAATGTATAGAGCAGTCGTTGCGGTGATTTAGTTAAGACCTCTTGCTATCTCTGTTGGCATGCAATGTGAATAGAGTATAGGTAGTGGATAAAATCTATGGAATTTGTTTTTCATATTAATCCACGAAAAAGAGGAGAATTTTTTTATGAAAACAAATAAACTCACAACTCATCTGTTGTTATTTTTGCTAAGTTTAGCGAGTGTTTTCATTTTTGCTTGCAGTAAAAAAACAAGTGCTCCACCACCCCCACCTGTTTGTCCAGTTGGACTTGTGCCCACACCAGCAGGGTGTGTTCCTGCAGGAGTGAATAATCAACCCTATAATTACATCCCTTATAATGGCTATTTTCAATATTATGCTTCAAAAACAGATTTTTTAACCAATATCGATACTTTAAAAATGACTGACAATTACAAAATCTTTTTAAGAGATGCTCTTGGAGTTTGTGATCGCTGTTCTTCTACGAGTGGTGCGGGAATGGGAGCGGCCCTTGAATGTGGTTCTTGGGTTAAAGGATTTAATATGATGATGATCAGCCTTGCTGCAAATCAATCAGCTCTACATCAATTGAGTTTTTACTCTACACCGATGATTTCTCAAACTTACTTTAATTTTGCATGGCAGTTTCCAGATATCGGTGACTTTTTTGTCACACTTTTTACGGGTGCACCGGCTCCCTCTTGTAATTATGGGCAGTTTAGCCCCTACTGGGCGACTCAAGTTCAATATGAAGTACAAAATGATAGTAAAGGTTTTGTTCTTTTTGTAAATAATGGCCCTAGTTATTCTAAATGGAACTTATTTAAGTTTAGACTTTCTATTCCGGTTGGCAAAATTGGAGATCCCAATTTTGACTTTAAGTTGTCTGTTTGGGATAAAGACAATAATTCCTTTGATCTTGCTACAGGGACTTTGACCAAATGTGTGACTTCAAATTGTGGTATGTTTTAAATAGGATGACTTCAGATTATTCGAAACTTTTTCTAAGATAATTGAAAAGATCAAGGATGCGATCATTGTTTTCCATCTATATAGAGTCAGTCCATTGATAGCAAAAACAGATTAGTTCGTTCTTTTTCTGACTGATATCCTTGCAATCTTGAACCTTAGTTGCTGGCGAAGGTTCAAGATTGCGCTTCAAAAGATCAAATAATTAACTTCGCCATTCTATTTCCGGTATCTCCGATCTAACTCTATTTAGTTGTAGTGATTTCTCTAAAGTGAGAATTAAGTAGAGTATTTTGAATATTTACTTATTTTTTTTGTTGACCAGCATTTCAATTGTCGGTTCTAATTTACTCATGTGATTGTTTTTAAGGAATGAAATAAACAATAAGACACAAACAAGGAGTGTTCTATGAATAAAGCGCAATTAATCGAAAAAATCGCTGGTGAAGGTCACTGGAGCAAAGCTGAAACAGAAAAAATGCTCGACTGCACTATCGAAAATATCAAAAAAGCAATTAAGAAAGGTGATGATGTTAAGCTTGTTGGCTTTGGTACTTTCTTAAAAGCAAAAAGAAAAGCTCGTCTTGGACGCAATCCTCGAACTGGAAAGACAATCAAAATTCCTGCTATGTCTTATCCTAAGTTCCGTCCAGGTGCTGAATTTAAATCAATGGTGAAGTAATTAAAATTTGGTTACTAACTAAAAAAAGGCCATCAATTATGATGGCCTTTTTTATTTTAACGAGGGTCTGCCAATGTCTTCAATTCGTAAAATTGCAATAATGACGAGTGGAGGAGATGCTCCTGGGATGAATGCTGCCATTCGTGCATCGGTTAGAATGGCTATTTCTAAAAATCTGGAGGTGGTTGGGATTATCGGAGGATACTCTGGGATTCTCCACGATCAATATCAACCCCTACAACTACGTTCTGTCGCCAATATTATTCAACGAGGCGGGACGATTTTAAAAACAGCTCGTTGTGCTGAATTTCTAAAACCTGAATATCGAAAAATAGCTGCTGATAAACTTCGCGCACAAAATATTGACGGAATTATTTGTATTGGTGGCGATGGGTCTTTTCGTGGCGCTCATCTTTTGAATCAAGAACAAGCTATCAAGACCATTGGTGTGCCGGGAACAATAGATAATGATATCTTTGGCACAGACAACACGATTGGTTTTGATACAGCGGTGAATACGGCGCTAGATGCCATTGATCGGATTCGTGATACAGCTGCCAGTCACGATCGTTTATTTATCGTTGAAGTGATGGGTCGCAACTCTGGATTTATTGCTGCAGAAGTAGGACTTGCCGGTGGTGCTGAATTAATTTTTTCTCCAGAATATCTTTTTCCTATAGATCAAGCTGTAAGCCAAATTAAGACCGCTGTCTCTAAAGGAAAAATGAGTAGTATTATAATTGCAGCTGAGGGACAAAAATCAGGAAGAGCCTATGATTTAGCTGAAGCCATTCGAAAAAAATCAGGTTTTGATGCAAGAGTTTGTATTTTGGGACATATTCAACGTGGAGGAACTCCCACCGCCTTAGATCGCGTACTGGCCAGTCGTTTAGGTGCTGGAGCCGTTGAGGCATTGGTGAATGGAGAGACCAATTGTATGATTGGAATTAATGGTACAAAACTAGTCAAAGTGCCTTTTGAAGAGATCTACAATAATAAAAAAGAAAACTCTCGAGAGCTTATAGATTTAGCACAAGTCTTATCCTTGTAGCGCCATTAATCTTAATCCTTGTAGCTCCTTTAAATTGTAACGCTAATGATCAGACGCAGAAATTGACGCCTGCAAGTCTCCTTGCTATCGAAAGACATCAGATGCATAGTCTGCATCCGGTGTGTCCTTTGGATGCTCATAAATAGATCTACAGTTTAGCAGGGGGAACGATGCGTTCATTTTCATTAATTCTTTTAAGTTTAGTGAGTTTGTTAAGTCTTCAATGTACAAAGAAGTCGACCAATGAAATTTTGGTGGGTGAGTACGGCTCTCTGACGGGAAGTGAAGCCACCTTTGGTATTTCCACAAATAAAGGGATTAAATTGGCATTTGATGAAATCAATGCTGCTGGTGGAATTCATGGAAAACAAATAAAGCTTATTACTTTAGATGATCAAGGTAAGGCAGAAGAGGCAGCACAAGCAGTAACAAGACTAATTACTCAAGATAAGGTTATCGCTGTTATTGGCGAAGTAGCTAGTACACGATCTTTAGCTGCCGCACCGATAGCTCAACAATACAAAGTTCCTATGATCTCCCCTAGTTCTACTAACCCTAAAGTGACCGAAATTGGTGACAATATTTTTAGAGTTTGTTTTATTGATCCTTTTCAAGGAACTGTTATGGCAAAATTTGCCATTGAAAATTTAAAAGTAAAAAAAGTAGCCATTTTAAGAGATGTCAAATCTGACTATTCTGTGGGATTAGCTGATTATTTTGCTGCAAAAGTAAAAGAATTGGGTGGTGAGGTTGTTTCAGATGTGAGTTATTCCAGTGGAGAGATGAACTTTAAAGCTCAATTAACAAAAATTAAGGGTACATCTCCAGAAGCTATTTTTATTCCAGGATACTACACAGAAGTAGGTTTGATTGCTAAACAAGCTAAGGAATTGTCCCTCAATGTTCCTCTGCTTGGAGGTGATGGTTGGGATAGCTCTAAGCTTTCAGAAATTGGCGGCGAAGCAATTAATGGTCATTATTTCTCTAACCACTATACAACTGAATCTCAAGAGCCTCATGTTGTCGAATTTATTAATAAGTTCAAATCTAAATACAACGAAACGCCAGATGGCTTAGCAGCCTTGGGTTACGATGCCGCTAAAATTTTAGCTGATGCACTTAAAACAAGTAGTGATATGACAAGTCCTCAAATTAGAGAGGCTTTAGCAAAAATCAAAGATTTCTCTGGTATTACTGGAAAGATTACAATCGATAACAATCGAAATGCAGTCAAAAGTGCTGTTGTGGTCAAAGTTGATGGTAAAAATAATCGATACGTTACCACTGTCGCTCCTTAATTTTCGTATTAATAATTTTGTAGGCAGCTAAAGCGTGAGCGAATTTTTTCAACATCTCATAAATGGAATCAGTATGGGGGCAATTTATGCCCTTATTGCCCTTGGCTACACCATGGTCTATGGGATTCTGCAATTTATTAATTTTGCTCATGCTGATATTTATATGTTTGGTGCCTTTATGGCTTATTATACCGCTCGGTTTCTTCAATTAGGTGATCACCCTCATTGGAGTTGGCTCTTTGTGGTTTTAGGTCTTTCAACAGCGGCCTGTGCGCTGCTGGGTTATGCGATTGAAAAGATTGCTTATCGTCCTTTACGTCAATCACCTAAACTCAATATATTGATCACGGCTATTGGAGTAAGTCTTCTTTTAGAGTATGCAGGGCAACTTATTTTTGGTGTTGATCCTAAATTATTTCCACCTTTGCTTTCAGAATCAATTTTATTTTCTGTGGGCGAAATCGACGTGATGTCTTTGGATGTTATTATTCTAGGAATCAGTGTTCTTTCGATGATTGTGCTTCATCGTCTCATTTATCATTCTAAACTGGGCAAAGCTATGCGTGCTGTGAGCCAAAACTCAACTGTGGCAGCGATGCTTGGAATACCTATTGATCGCGTGATCAGTTTTACTTTTATTCTCGGAAGTTCGCTAGCGGGAATCGCCGCTGTTTTGGTTGGAATGCGTTATCCAAAAATTGAACCGATGATGGGTATGTTAATGGGTACAAAAGCCTTTGTTGCGGCAGTTCTTGGTGGAATTGGAAGTCTTCCTGGCGCGGTATTGGGTGGAATGATTATGGGACTTTCTGAAGAGATGGTCGTGGGTTATTTAGAGAGCACCTATCGTGATGCGCTCTCCTTTGGTATTTTAATTGTGATATTAATTTTTAAACCAACTGGTTTATTAGGTACGAGGAAGGTGGAAAAGGTATGAAAAAGTTCGCCCCACTCCTATCCTTTCTAATTCTAGCGATCTTAGGTTTAGCGATCGATCAGATGTTAAATCCCTATATTCAACGAACGCTTGATTTAGTGCTCGTCAATATTATTTTAGCAATGAGTTTAAATTTAGTGAATGGTTATACGGGTCAATTTTCACTTGGACATGCGGGTTTTATGGCCATAGGTGCTTATACCTCTGCTTACCTGAGCGCACATTGGGTGGCTCCTGTAGCGATGCTTCCACATTTAATGTACTTTGTTTGTTATAGTGTATTGAGTGGAATCTTAGCGGCGGTGGCCGGTTGGCTGGTAGGGCAGCCCTCACTTCGTCTCAAAGGAGATTATCTTGCCATTGTTACTTTAGGATTTGGTGAGATTATTCGTGTGATCATTCTAAATAGCAATGCATTAGGTGGGGCTCGTGGTTTTTTTGGAATTCCCAGTCCAAGTCCAATTAGCATTGGAAACTTTATGCTTAATCCATTTTATTCATTTTATCTCATTGCTATTTTTTGGGTGGTCACCTGTTTTTTTGTAATCTACCGAACTGTTCATTCTACACATGGTCGAGCCTTTATGAGTATACGAGAAGATGAAATCGCTGCGGACTCTCTCGGGATTAATACCACTCAAGTGAAAGTGAAATCCTTTGTGCTTTCGAGTTTTTTTGCAGGTGTGGCGGGTTCACTATTTGCTCATTGTATGAATTTTATTGCTCCTAGTACTTTTAGTATGCTCATGAGTATTAATGTAGTTATCATGGTAGTTTTGGGTGGTATGGGATCGATGACTGGTCCAATCTTAGCAGCCATAATTATTTCAATTTTGCCTGAAGCGCTGCGACCCTTACAAGATCTCACTGGTCAGGATTATCGAATGATTATTTACTCTCTGACTTTGATAGTTCTGATGCTTGTAAGACCCCAGGGTTTATTAGGTCATAAAGAAATTTGGAATTTTTGGAGCAAACCTCGTGTCAAATAAACTTCTAGAAATTAAAAATATTTCGATTCAATTTGGTGGGCTTAAAGCCGTCGATAATTTTTTTATGGATTTAGAGCGGGGAGAGTTATCTGGTCTGATTGGCCCCAATGGCGCAGGAAAAACAACTGTTTTTAATTTACTCACTGGGGTTTATTCCCCTCAATCGGGTAGTATTCTTCTCGAAGATCACCCTATTCACCAATTAAAAACTTATGAAATTGCAAGACTTGGTATAGCTCGTACTTTTCAAAACATTCGGCTTTTTAAAGAGCTCTCAGCCCTTGATAATATCTTATTAGGACAACATCATCTCACTCACTACGGAATGGTTCAAGCAGTACTTCAAACTCCTGCATTTAAATTGGAAGAAGAGAAGAAGCGTGATGCGTCCATTGAATTACTTAAAATTTTTAAACTAGAAGGCAAGCAAGACACTCCGGCGGGATCTCTTCCCTATGGGGAGCAGAGAAAACTCGAAATTTTAAGAGCTCTTGCAACTAAACCAAAATTGTTGTTATTGGATGAGCCCGCGGCAGGGATGAACAACTCTGAAACAACCGGTTTAATGGAAATCATTTCAATGATTCGAGAGAAATTCAAACTCACAATATTACTGATTGAGCATGATATGAAATTTGTGATGAAAATTTGCGAAAAAATTCATGTACTCGATCACGGAGTCAAAATTGCAGAGGGAATTCCATCTTATATTCAAAATCACCAAGAGGTGATCAAAGCTTACCTCGGAACCGATGAGGAGTTGCGCGCATGACTCCAATTCTAGCAATTGAAAATCTAAATGTTTTTTATGGATCCATTCATGCCCTTAAGGGTGTTGATTTACAAGTATTTCCGGGTGAAGTGGTGTCATTAATTGGTGCCAATGGAGCCGGTAAAACTACGACTCTCCGAGCTCTTTCTGGCGTTGTTCCATGTAAAGGAAAAATAATATTAAAGGGTCAAGAGATTCAAAATCTACCATCACATCAGCGTGTTCGATTAGGATTAGCACAATCTCCTGAAGGGCGCGGCGTATTTCCCCAGATGACTGTTGAAGAAAATTTAGATATGGGTGCTTTTATTTATTCTGATAAAGTGCAAATTAATAAAGATCGTGAGTTTTGTTTTAGTTTATTTCCACGACTCAAAGAACGACGATCACAGTTGGCAGGAACACTCTCTGGTGGTGAACAACAAATGGTAGCAATATCGCGAGCGATGATGGCACGCCCTGAAGTTTTACTTTTAGACGAGCCTTCCTTAGGGCTTGCTCCACTTATCGTGGCTCAAATATTTGAAATTATCAAACACTTGAACGAACTTAAGAAAACCAGCATTCTGCTCGTGGAACAAAATGCTCGTATGGCACTGAAATTCAGTCACCGTGCTTATGTGATGGAGACTGGAAAAATCACTCTCAGTGGTAAGGCATCTGATTTGCTCTCTGACGATTCGATTCGTCAGAGTTATCTCGGTCATTAATGATCAGATAAAGCATGAGGATGCTAACTTCATAAAATTTATTTATAACAAGATTTTCCATCACCGCACGGAAAGCTATCCCAAATCTCAATCTTAGTAATATGGCTTTCTACAGGAGCAGCGCCACCGCTGTATGGGTTTGCAACCATGATTCTATTGATGGGTAAATTAAATTTCCCCATAGTTTTTCCTTTGTGATCCACGATTACCTGGCCATTTGCAGCAGCCCAAAACCTGCCATCATCAGCTTTTGATCTATGCCAAAATACTTCAAATAGAAACCATTCATCAATTGGAATTGGAACGCTGGTATTCTTCTCAAGCCAATATTCTTCTTTAGGCCAAGGACCATTGGCTCCATTGTCGCCATGAGTTCTCCAGAAGAGCTTTTTGTTAGTATCTTTTAAAACACCCAGTGAGAATCGGAAGTCCCCTTTCCAAGTATCAAGATAGCCACCTGTTTTAAATTCAAAAAGACATCTCCAGTTTCCTGATGAGGTATTAATATCTAGTTTTTCTGCTAAATCTTTTTGAAACTTATACCAATAACTAATATAGAGGTCGGTGATATCTCCAGATTTATGGGATCTTTTAATCATAAATGGTGCTTGGGTATGACCTTTATCTTTAGGCGACACGCCAATTCCCTTAAGTAACACATTATGCATCAGTTCATTCACTTTTACTCCAGATGGGCCGGGTACATTTCGAATGGTGATTTCCATATTTTTTGAAATAGTCGCAGGATCAGCTTTTTCGAAAGTTACTAATTGAATGCCGGTAAAATCTGCTTGCAAGGCTTTAATAGGAAATGAAAAGCCAGTTTCTTTATCGGTTCCAACTAAATCCTGCCAGGCACCCCCGCTGGAAAAATTTCGAACAGGTCCTAGTGATACACCTTCTCCAAAATTTGTTTTAAAGAGGAGTTTAGCGTGAGTCGCTGATGTTGCAGTTGATTCTTTACTTGGTTGTTTTTCAATTGATTTTTTATCGGCCTTAAATCCATAGCAGTGATCCACCATTGATATGAATGTAATCATAAATAAACATAATTTCATAATTGGCCTTCTTTGTTAAAATTAAAATAAATCAACAAGTTGTTGCTAATGCTATCATATTGAGAAATTAAGTGAGAAATTAAATTATTTTAATTTGCGATAATTTTATTTTCACTTAACTTCTATGACCACTCAATCGATACAATTTAAATAATTATTATTTTAATAGTAACTGCTTACCAGTATTCATGTGAAAAGTATATAGACAGCTATCATCTATTTATTCAATTTATTTTTCTTTAATCTAAACTGAATAAAAAATTTAAACGTCCTCTTGGAAAAACGTACTATTTTTTTAGTAAATTATTTAATTAGTGATTAATTCTGTCTTAAATTGAAATTATATGAAATATAAATCTTATTTTGAAGGGAGAGCGTGATAATCTGATCAGGGTTCATTTTTAGAGTGGGGGCGTGATGAGTACGAAGAAAATAACATTTGTTTATAATGTGCTAATTATATATAGTTTTATGGGCTTTCTTTCAAACCAAGAGTCGGTGGTTCAAGCTCAATCATTGATATTTAAATCAAACTTTGGAAATGGTGTTACAGTCTCAGCACCTTATGGATATTATACGAGTGGTACCGGTGCTTGGCAGGACCTAACAGGTTTAGATTCTGAAACGGGATACAATTGGTCGAATAAGCCCTTAAATGCTGATTTCTTCGGAATGCAATTAATCACTTATGATCTTATTAGTTCTACAACAATCGATAGTTATATTCATAATGAAATACAGGAGGTCATCGGACCAAAAGGGACTCTTTCAAAAATTCTTTTTCAAACAGTCAAAAAGAAACCAGTTGCTCTAGGGTCATCTCAAGATCCTCTTTTACTCAAGAGACCTTGGACAGTTGGCGACGTCAAAGATTTATATATATCCTATTGGTTTAAGCACAAGCCGGATCTTGCAGCTCAATTGGACCCCTTAATTTCCTCTGGGAATTGGCACGCACAATTTGAATTTAAAACAGGAGGCTATAAAGATACATATGGTGGTGACTATCGTATTCAAACTACAATTATGAAGGGGACTGATAATAAACTATATTGGATGAGTCGTGCGGATAATAATGCTAATGCTGGCTTACCACCAGATGATTATTGGCGCGTAGATAACCATACGGTACCAGTTCCCGTCGGTTCGTGGTTTAAGTTTGAAGTTTACTGGCATCGTTCTACAGGCAGCGATGGTCGGTATTGGGCTGCTGTTAATGGACAAGTCATCGCTGATTACTTTGGAAAAAATATCGGGAGTTCCAATTTGCCAATCACTCGTATTTTTATTGATACAACTTACAGTGGAGGCTATCCTCCCATTGAATCTAGAATGACAGGGCTTGAAATTTGGAGTGGGTTTCCTTGTGGCGTCGGTAAATCGTGTTTTAACGCTACTGTGGCGCCAATTGTTAGTAATCCCATCAAAGATCAAATTTGGAACGAATCCACTTCCAATAGTTTTATTATACCAGCCAATTCCTTTGCTGATCCAAATGGAGACACACTTACTTATAGTGCAAGTCAACCATTGAGTGCGACACTACCCACCGGGATGACTTTTACTCCTTCAAGCAGAAAGCTCTCAGGTACTCCTCCTCGAGGAATTAAAACCTTTACTATTCGCATTACAGCCAAAGATCCAAAAGGTGCTACCATCTATGATGATTTTAATATTAAAATAAACAATAAACCACATGTCATTAGTGCACTTCCTGATCAAAAGTGGAATGAAGCAAAACCCTCTTCTTATATTATACCTTCCAATGCTTTTGGTGATATTGATGGTGACACACTAACCTTGAGTGTAGCCGGATTGCCATCATGGATGAATTACACTTCCAGCACGAGAACTCTTTCTGGAACGCCACCTCGAGGTATTGCCAGTCACACCATACGCGTCACTGCCAAAGACCCCCAAGGGTTAACTGTTTATGACGATTTTACTGTTAAGGTGAATAATAGACCCAATCTTGTGACAGCGATGGGTGATCAATCCTGGAAAGAGACTGTTTATTCTACATTCACAGTTCCAGCTGCAACTTTTGCTGATCTCGATGGTGACACTTTAACCTATACTGCCAAGCAGACATCCGGTGCGAAGTTGCCCGACTGGATGATTTTTTCACCGGCGACCAGAACGCTTTCTGGTACTCCGCCCCCTTTGGCTGAAAATGTTTATGTTCAAATTAATGCGACTGATCCCAGTGGTCTCTATATGTATGATCAAGTTTTCTTTGGAACCATAGCTAAGTAAAGTGAATATGATTATAAAGTGAGAGACCATTGTTGTTCACGCGGGGCCTAACATATCTGATTGTATAAAAGAACTCTTTAACTCGTGCTCGAGATGTTGAGTCTCTTCCTGTAAAAGAAGATTCAGTTGTTCAACCGTTAAAGTTGAAATATATTTTGAAGAACTAATATAGAAATTAGAGATTGAATCGTGATCTAACCAATCTTTCCAGTACTCATTAAAAAGTGCTTTATTCATAGAACTTGAATTGGTTTCTTCTTCTGTTCCGCTCGAGCAATTGATATACTCAAGTTGATGCTCAATCATTTCGGGAGGTAAACCCATCGAGACTAAAGCATCTTGCGAAAGAACCATTTCACAGAGATGAAGATACTCTCCGATTAACTCCCATTGTTTGAGTCCAGATTCACCATGATCACTGATGCAATAGTAGGAAGTACATATGGAACCTCGATGCAGCCAAATTCCACAATTTTTATTTTTATCATCAAAATAAGGGCATAAAAAATCAAGCTTATTACCAAAATCATTTTCGTTTCTATTATTAAATTGAATTTGATAGTTGAGTGGAGCAAAAATCCCAAGCGGGAGAGCGTATTCACAGGAATTGATTTTTGAGTGCAGAATAGCTTTAATATTTGTGGGTGGGTGAGAATTATCTAGTAAAGCACCAACAGCATAATTGGGTAAAAAAGGGTGAAAGGTACAACATTTTAAATCCTTTTGATAAAAAGGGAGGGTGCCTCGATTTGGTTTTGAACAAAGACAGTTTTCACATGTTGCCTTTGTTTCTGTTAGTGATACTAAACCAAACTTATCAAGCACATAGGATTTGAGAAAAGGGGAGCAGAGTTGATGAAATTGCATAGAACCCGATTTGTATACTAAGCTGGACAAAAATACATCTTAAAAATGCATCTAATTGATATCCACTAATCCTCTAGGTCCATTGCTTCAACAAAATAGTCGATTTTAAAGCTTCTGTTAAAAAAGCAGACTTTGGAATATTTTTATCAATAATCTTTAAATCAATTCGTCTATCACCAATGTCAGCATGCATTTTCATTGCTGCTGTTATTTTATGGGAATTTAAATTGAGATCGCGAAGATGAGGAGAAAACTCAATTAGTAATGCTAAATCAATATCACCACCTTTCAAAAAATCGTTTGTTCGGCTTCCAAAAAGTAACAACTCTCCTTTAAAATCTTTCGATAAGTAAGTTTCTAGTGAGCTAATAAGGGCCATCACTTCAGTTGATGTTAATCTCATTTGATTTTTTGCCTAAGAGTTAAAACTTGAGGAGTGTTTTTCAATACAAGTTCAAAAATAATACTTAAATCAACTGCTGCATATTCATGGGCAATGCGGTTTCTTAATTCTCTGATTTCAATCCAAACTTTAGCCTCATCAATTAAACTTCTTTTTTCAGCATAGTAGATTGTATCAACGAGGCTTCCTCGAAAACCGGGGTCATCCTTTTCAGCAAAAGCGCGAAGATATTTTGAAATAAATATGTCAGTTGTTCTTGCAAATCTCGAAACAAGAGCTTCCCATGCCTCTAAAGACTCAGGGTCTTTAGTGTGAAGATCCAGTCCCTTTGAGTTTACTTTTAAATAACTATGCTCTAAATAATGGAGACAAGATTGGAGTTCTTCTGTTAGTTCCTCAAGAATAGCTTTATAATTGGTCATAAGGTGTTCTCCTTAAAGGAATCACACTGGCATTCTTATTAGGAATTGTCAAAATTAACTTAAATAACAAAAGTTATTATTGAATTGGAGGAGCAAGTTTTAAGATAAAAGGAGATCAGAGTTGATGAAATATCACAATGTTAAGTTTCTACTCTAAATTAATTATATAAAAAAACATCTTAAAAATGAAATAATTTTTTAATATTCCAAGATTTTGAATTTAAGATATTTTGTTCCAAATCTTTTAAGCAAAGAATCTCATCAATGATTTGATCATTGATTTTTTTTCCAAGGTTTAGATTTTGACCAACGGCTCTGTCAACGAGTGAATTAGCCTTTTGATTGAGATCAATTATAAATCTTAGGTTTTGAATTCGAAGTTTAATATCATTTTTTACATCATTTTTTGAGTACTTGTTTTTAATGTAATCATTTCTTAAAAAGCCACCATTTCTGTTGGCTCCATGTAAACATTCTGCTGTATAGTCTGTTATCGTCGATACTCCTCTAAAAATTTCATAAAAGCGTGTAGTAAAGAGAGTTAGTTCAGATTGGTCTGCCCGTTGACCGCTGTAATTAAGAAAGACTCCCATTTTGGCAAGGACACTAATGATTCTCGAACTCAAATGATAAATGCCATCACTTTCAATATTTCGATTGTAAAAACTTAATAATTCGTGAGCGGCCAACATTCTTAATAATAAATAGGGACAGATGTCTTCGTTAACTCCTTTGTAATCGTTTTGACAGGTCTTTGCTAGTTCTGGAGATGTGAGTCGGCCTATATTAACTTCGATACTTTCTTGCTACTAATGAATTATTATTTGAATCTTTGATATCTAGATTGATTCTAAATTGATTTTTATCACATATGGAATAACTCGAATTTGCATAGTCAGAAATCATTTGATCTGAGACGATATATTTTGTACCCGCGTCTGTATTAATACTTATCTCAAAGGGATCATTAAAATAATTTCGAATATATGGTTCAAAATGACCTTGAGCGTTTTTCTTTCCTTCAGGTCTAATATCGGTAATAATGGGATCATTATAGTTTGTTATTCCTCCCGATCGAATTAATAAATTTATTAAGTCTAATCCATCCACACCATAAGATATAAATCGTTTACAGATCTCTCGTGTCGTTTTTTCGGGAAGTGTTTGATCTATATTATTATCTTTAAATTTTTTAATGTAAGCGAATGCTTGATCAAAGCCACCACCACCTGCATGGCTACCTCCTGCCAGTGATAAATTTCCGTTCAAAACAATTGAAATGAAGATAAAAGTTAAAAATAAAAAACTAATAGTTGGCCATTTTTTGTTACTTGCTGCATAAATGTTCATCATAAATATTATTCCTTATTCTATCTTGGAATTAATCAAAATTTATTTAATTAACGCTATATAAACAACAATCATCAACATCAAGTGCAATGATCATGCCTTGATACCCAAAATTTAAATTATTAATAATTATAATATGAATTAATACGAAGATTTTCTTAACTTAATCCAATCAATATTAAGAACTGCAAGCTCTTCACAGTTAGATTCACTGATTCTTTTTCCAAAGGATTTAATAAACTCAACCAACTCTTCTCTAATTGGTAAAAAATCTTTTTTTGAAAGAGTGACTGGATTTGTATACATAAGTTCATCAGGTGTAATAGAATCGCACTGCTGTATTGATTTTAATCGCCAGTTTGTATGATGCCTTTGAGTAAAGAGAGAATCACTGTCAACAAATGTGCGGGCCTTACCCATCATGATTTTTCCGTCTTCTATGATACAAAGTTGTGATTGAATTAGAAAATCAATTATTTTCTTAAATTTTTTCTTGGGCAATCCGATGAACTCAGCAATGGCATCGATATTTTGGTATTCAGGAATAGAACTGAGTAAGCTAATTCCGCTATACGACCAATGAGAATAAAATTGCGCTTGAGCTTTTTCATCGAGTACGAGATCAAACTCAAGACGTTTGCTTAATTGCTTTGAGGATTCCTTTTGCTTTTGGAGTACTCTATTGAAATGATCTTTAAGAGATTTTGTCCCTGCTCGTTCATATTCAACAAGAATAATAAAATACTCAGTTTCTAATTCATTAAGCGTAAAGAATTCGCAAACATTCTGAGCTTGTTCTAGACTTAAATCAACAGCTCCATTGAGTACTTGGCTCAACATAGAGGGGTGTATTCTCATATAATTGGACATTTTTAAAAGTACACCACGTCCTTTTCTCGGCATGTTTTTTATTCGTTCTTTAATGTATTTCTTATAGTTATTGAATGAAAATAAATTCATAAAAGTCACCTAATTTCATATTGTTAACTAGTTATTATTTAGTAATAATTAAATTATATTTATTTATGTAATGCATTGCGCTAAATTAACAGCACAAATTGAACAAACAATTAAAATTTTTACAGAGGTTAAATAAATGAAACAATTTCTTTTAAATTCAAACATAGCGTTCTTATTATTTGCAACTAATGCATTCGGTATAATTATTCCACTACCAGATTTATTAAAACAATCAACAATAATTAAATTAGAGACACCCATTATTATAGAAGGTGAAAAAATCAATGTTTTGGGTTTTTATTTACCAAATAAAAATGGCAACTATAAAGGTGATGTGGTGTTTGGAACTATAAATGGTGATGGTCATTTAAAAAGTAGTAAGAAGGCCGGTATTTATTCATTTGCCGACACTACCGGTAATATTACTGTTGAATATAATTCTAATAAATATTTATTGGAAGGAAATGAAGGTAATAACTTTTTTGATAAGAATAGCGAAGCAGACTTAATAAAAATTTCATCTAAAAAGCTTACTCCAATGTATCAAAAAGTCGACTATGTTCTTGGTGATCAAATTAAAAATGGAGAGATAGTCAATATTGAATGGCCAAATACAAAAGAAATTGTCAGTGAGTTTATTATGATTTCTTCAGAAAAAGGCTCTAATGATCCAGCAAGTCTTGAGGTTCAAAATCGTAATGGAAGTATAAAAGTTAATGTTTTAAAATTGGCAAATAACGGTGAAGTCCAGTTTGGAACAATAAAAAATGGTAAGTGGGTGAATAGCTCTTCTTATGGAAGCTGGAATTTCCTTCCAGGATATTTTGATTCAAAAGAAATCATTTTGGAAACTCAAGATTGGAAGGGTTCAATTAATACCGCAGATAACACCTTAAAAATTAAAGAAAAAACATATAAGGTCGCAACTCTCAATATTGAAAAAGTAACTAAAACATATTTATCATACCCAAAGAGTAGTGCTGGACTAATGTGCTCGCGCATTTTTTAAATGCAAAAATATAAAAATGAAATAGAGGAGAAATTTATGAAAACAAAATATTCAATAAAACCAATTTTAATGATCTTGATTATAATGGGATTAGGAATTACAGCTTGGTCAAATATTAATAGCATCTATAATTACATTTATAAATCTACATTAGACTTTGATCTTTATAAGAACGAAGCCTATGAAGGTGGAACTCGTGAATCTGAGCTTAAAAGCTTTATTGAAGCTGGTATCAAAGTTGCAAACGCTCAATCGAAGTTGCAAGAAAAATTTCCTGATCAAAAGAAACACCGAGTATTTCATGCTAAACAACATGCCTGTTTGACGGGAAAATTAAACTTAATACTTTATCGACCATTGGATGTAAACCAAGAGACTTATGTTGGGTTATTTAGTGGAAATGAAGAAAAATCTTTTGATTTTATTGCACGGTATTCAAATGGTCTTGGCTTTATTCAACATGATAAGTTACCTGATGTTCGAGGACTTGCTATAAAAGTCTTAAATGTAAAAAGCGAGCAAACTGGAGAAGTTAAAAATATCGATCTTCTGACAACTAATTCTCCAACCCCTGCTGCGAAAAATCTAAATGATTTCATTGATTTTATGGAAGCTGTCGTTGATCATGGTCCTAATGTTGGATTACCATTGTTTCTATCAAAACATCCTAGTTCAGCGAAATCTTTAATTTCAGCAACTGGTATCTTACCTTACAAAATTAAAAGTTTAGCAACGACTCAATTCTGGAGTGGCCACCCCTATTTATTAGGTCCAAATAAAGCTATGAAATTTACTTTTATTCCGGTTCAAAAAAATGAACCTAGATTATTTGACATCACAGATATGGGAAAGAACTATCTTAGAAAAGAACTTGCTGAAAGATTATCAAAGAATCAAGTAAAATACATTTTGGCTCTACAGTTAGAAATAGATGCTATAAAAACACCAATTGAAAATAATCTGGTTGAGTGGAAAGTAGAAGATAGTCCTGTTATTCCAGTCGCTGAACTTGTTTTTGAAAAGCAAAATATAATAAGTGAAAGTGGTGAGGTTTCAAATAAAATTGATGAAGTTTGTGAGAATTTAGCTTTTACACCTGGAAATTATATTCCCGAGCACAGACCACTCAGTAATATGGGACGTGGACGACTATTTGCCTACGAAGTCAGTCAGCTTGGAAGACAAGTGCAATTGAATAACCAAACAATCGAAACTGTCAATTCGCTTAGAAAATTATCGAAAGCAGAAGTTAAATAATAAAAGTAAAATTAGAATTAGAAATAGAAATAAAAAATAAAGGAGATAGTTATGAATAAGAAGAATTTAAATAGACAGAATATTTGTGATATTAAAGTAAAATCATTGGGTATCATTTTTCTAATGATTTTCGTTATCAATAATTCATTACAAGCTTATGACAAAATTGCAGATGCATATAAAAGTCGCGATTACCAAAAACTAATTTCACTAAAATTGAACGAAGATGGATCTTCATGCATTAAAACAACTGTAAAGGGTGTTAATCAACTTTCTACTACAGTAGAAGAAGATCTTTCAAAGGCTTGTAAGTCATTAAAAGTTGCACGACGAATTCAAGAAAAATTGGGTAGTTGTACATATAAATCAAAAGAAAAAATATATAAGGATTCTGATCAAAATGCTTGGTCGCAAATGGTCGTGACAGATAAGAATGGTATTGAAATCAATAATTCTCACGATAATCTTACTGCTGATATACCACAGGAATGCTTATGCGGTAAAATAATTTCAAGAGATAGTGATTTTGGATTAGGTATGCTGAACCCACTAAACTTGATCTTTGATGGACCTTATTATAAATCTGAAGCTTCTTTTGAATCTGTTTCAGGCCAGGAGTGTGCTTCCGCTTTTGATACTGAATATGAAAAGAATGTTGTTCTGGAGGCTTATAAAGAGTTTCATCGACCATAATAAGCAATTAATCCATTTAAATTAAAAAGTATTCATCAATAAAAATTATTCTACGAAGTGCTAAAAATAGGAGTTTGAGACTTGTCCTATTTTTTGAAACAGAAACAGAAACAGAATTTAATTAGCTAAAGTCACTTTATTTCGTCCGGTTTTTTTAGATTGGTAAAGAGCTTTATCGGCTCTTTCAAATAAGGACTCCCAATTTTTTTCTGTTGGTAAACGCTCTGCCACTCCTAAAGAAATCGTGACCGGTACATTTGCATTATCATAGCTAAAACGATGACCTTGAACGGTGGTGCGAATTCTTTCTGCGACATCCATGGCTTGACGAGAGTTGCTTCCAAGAAGTAAAATAACAAACTCTTCTCCGCCAAAACGAGCGAAATAATCCTGTGAGCGAACTAGTTTAGTTCCTACAACATGGCCCAGTTCTTTTAAAACATAATCGCCACCTGGGTGGCCAAAACTGTCATTAATTTTTTTGAAGAAATCTATATCAAAAACAATGAGAGACAGTGGTTCTCCCAGTGTTTCAGCTCTTTTTACCACTTCTGGAGCTCTTTGCAGTAGTTCACCTTTTGTGAAAGCTCCAGTTAAAGGGTCTTTTGAAACGCGCTCTTGAACTTCTTGAGTGGACATGGCTTCTAAGCTTCCACGCTCTAGATATTTAAAGACAACATTTCCTGTTTTAATTTGATCGTTTGTTTTAAGTCGATGAGGTGTTAATGGTGGCAAAGTCATCCCATTGACGATGGTTCGATTGGTTGATCCCATATCAACAACTGAAACATCTACACCCATTAACATAAATCGACAATGATGGCGACTTAGGCTTCTGTCATCAATAAAAATTCCACACTCTACAGAGCGCCCAACAATTGTCTCTGATTGTGTCAAGTGCCATTGTTTACCTGTGTAGCCAGGAGGGCCGATTAACGCCACCAAACTAGGTGGCGTATTCTCGGCACTTTGAACTTTTCCTTGAAATGTATCTGAAGAGAGAACCGTTTTTTCAGTCTCATTTTCAATCTCATCTGGTATGTCATCATCATGATCTTGACTCATCGTTTTATTCTACCAGTTCGAAAAAAAAGTGACAACAATTCCCTTTGTAAACCTGACTTTAACCGTGGATACAACTTATGCAATTCCAACATCTTCTTCAATTCTGAAAAAACCTTTCCATTCCTTTAGTCGACCATGTGGCCTACCACCATCCTCCGGGTATTCAAGTAGAACGTAGGTGAGTTTAGTAATTTTACCGAGAGACTCAATATCAAGAGAGGTTACTTCAGTCCAGGTACCAGTATTGAAATACTCTCTATCATTTGACCATTGTTTATACCAATAGACATGGGTGTGACCAAATATAGTTGTATGAACTCGAGAATCATCGAGTATTTTTTTTGCAGAATCTTCCAAACTTCCAAATACGGCATTTTCTAAAGCTACTTTAACTAAAGTCTTGATAGACCACCTTTGACGTGAGGTTTTAGTGAAAATTTCTTTCATAAAATAAGAAAATAGTCTCCAAAGGGTGAGTAGTCCAAACTGTGTTTCATTTATCAACATCCACCGAATCATTTTAGGAAAAGGTCTGATTTTGTCAATGTAGGGAAACTTTTCTTTTACTTTTAAAACAAAATCGACAAAAAAGTGCGAACCGAAGGGTAAATTTAAAATTGGTTCAGGGATATCTTTTTTTAAAAAAAATCTTTTGGGGTCCAGTCGATTAGCTGGTTCATGCATGTGACCATGTTCGATGTGAACGCCATCAAAAAAGTAAACAATATTTTTATATCGAATTGGAGTTCCGATGACTTCATCTAAATAGGCTCGTGTGCCAGGCCAAAGCATCGATTGATCATGATTACCAACAATATAAGTGATTGTGTGTTTTGGATTTATGGAGAAATCTCTCATGGCTTTAAATACATTTGGGTGACCATTGATGATCGATTTTAATATTTCAATGGCAATATCTTCAGTAATGACTTTAAGGAAGTGTCCTTTATAATCGACTTGAAGAAAATTAAGAAAATCACCATTAATGATTATTTCTACTTCGTAATCTTTAAATTGTCCTGATGAATAATAATTGATAAATTCGACTAATTTTTCGCCGTATTGAAATTCTTCCAGTGAATTAATGCCTCCACTGGGAAGAAAACGTCCTTTTCCTAAATGTAAATCACTTATTACCAATTTGATTTTTTTAATAGGACGTTCCGGTTTTGGAATCGTAAGATTTTTTTGATTTTCTATTTCGTTGATCACAATCTACTCCGCCTTCTTAACTTGGCCTCCGACAGGGTCGTTAACCTCAAGATTCGTCAAGGCTAGACGAAGTGCTCTCACCGTACGTCGAAACTGTTCTTGGTTGGCTTCTAGAGTTTGATTCATTTGTGCCGTTTTCCTACGATAATTTCCTAGTTCATGATTTAATTGATCAACTTGACGCTTTAAATCTAAGATAATATCGTCCTTTGAACCAACCAAGGAGATTTTCTCGAGTCGAGTGAGTTCTAGGCGATTTTCTAGTTCTCTTTCTTTACTTCTAGACTTTCGAATGTCAGCAGTAAGCCTAGTTTCAAGATGTTCAATCTTATCTTTTAACTCTTTTATTGTTTCATCTCTTTGCTCAATATGATCTTTTAATGTGTCTCTTTCTTCCGAAAATCGCTCTTCATTAAAGTTCAATTTCTTTTCAAACTCTTGTTTAAGTAAAACAGCGTCATCAGCTCTTTTCTGAAAAAGTTCACTGGCTGTAGCGAGTCTTTCATTCTCGAGTCTTAACTTGTCTAAACTCGCTTCTAGTTCTTCAATTTTAGTTTGCGCAATTTTAAGATGTTCTCCTTCATACAACTTGTATTGCATTAAATTAAAATTATTAAATTTTTCTAATTGAGTTGATTTTAAATCAGAGGACGGGGTGGGAGGATAAGAGTCCGAACTTTTGTGAGTCTGAATATCAATGGCGATAGTTTTAAGATCAGCACTTTCAGATTTAAAATCAGATTCATCTTTGGCATTTAAGTCTGCTTCTTTTGATTCAGATGTTTTTTCATCTTTAGGCACTTGCTGGTGACTATGATAACTATGGGATTTATTTTTTAAATCTTGAGCTTCCTTATTTTGTGCAAGTGGATCTTCTTTTGCTAGGTCCCAAAGGATTTGGGCCGACTTGTCACCGATAAGAATTGAATCAGCTTCTAATTGTTTTGTTTTTTCATATTGATTCAATGAGATTTCATCGCTCTTAAACTTAGTAACAGCGTCAAGGATGGATGCTTCCACCTTTTTTTGAATTTTATCTTTACTCTTTGTTGAACTCATTTTTATAAGTTCTTATCGGTAGTTATCATGCAAACTTGAGACAGATTGGACTTTAGCCTTGATTTTTCAAAAACTTCCCTTTGGTTAGTGTTTTCATAATAATTTATAACTCCAAATAGTGGATATTTTTATTTGTCTCAAAATGATTCATTTTAATGTAAAATGCTATTTACGAAACAGTTGTTATTTATGGACCCTCAATTTCTTAAAATTTATTTTAAGAATCAGTATAGAACTTTATTCTACACACGATACAAAGGTTAATGGGCAGCGAGCATCTAAACCTCCCTCGGGGTTAGCTAGCTGATCGCTTGAGTTTAACAATTGCAAGACATTGAGATAATAGCTCGGTTCTCGTGTCCAAAATAAATAATTGGCCTTTAAATTAATTTTTCCAAAGTCCAATAATTCCTGAACTGTAGGTGCGTGTCCTGTCCCATCATGACTGGTATTAACATAGTCCGATGATTGAATCGATGGAAGTAGAGGAATGATTCCAGATAATTTAGGATAGTAGGCATAAACCCCATCAGGGGTATTGGGTTGATTAATCAGATTGAGTCCTGGATCATCAGGAAAAATATCTGGCCCCCCTAAAGCAGCACCAATACTTTCAAGTCCTGCAATTAAATCTTTCAATTGTGTTCGAGGGAAATTTGTAAATTGATAAGTCATCGTATTCGGAAAGTATCTCCTTAATTCCGTATTCACATTAAGTAGATTGAGATAGAAATTATTTTCTTCTGTAGCCGTAATAGGTTCAATGGGTATACCCATTGAGCTTTCGGTAATTCCAATGCCTTCAAAGTAGGGGTGGGAGTTTAAATGTAATCCTAGGGCTCTTACAAGGGCATTGAGCCGATCTCTTAAGCTATTATTCCATAATTTTAAGTTTTTTCCAGTGGGGTCAGCACCACCATAACTTGAAAAAGAAAAAGTTCCACCCTCATAGACATCTGAATTAATATAGCTGGGAACAAGTTCAGTTACAGTATCAAAGGTCTTGAGTTGAAGTAGGATAATAAGTCTTTTATTATGACCTTCTAGTTGCGTCAGGAGTTGATCGATAGATGAGAAATCGTACTGTCCTTCACTAGGCTCTAAAGTTGGCCAATAAAATCGGACTTGAACACCACGTAATGCCGGAGTGGTATCGAGTTCTTGAAAAACTTGCTTTAAATAATAAGCACTTGTATTAAACAAGGTATAGTAATGGCCTGGATGCCACTTTACATTAATTGGCTTCTCTAATGCGCGATAAGAACTGTCCGTACTACTACTGGATAAAAAAGTTGAACTGCAATTTTGAAATATCAACCCAATTGAAATTGCAAAAAAGAAGTATCCAATTAAGAACTTGTAATTCGATCTAGAAATTACATTAGTGTTCTTCATCATTAATCCTCTTACCCTTAGGAACTTTGACCTTGGGAGATATTATTTTTAACTACAATTATGTTAACTTAATTTTGATCTTAACGAAATAAAATTGTCATTTGTCTCGATGTAGTTACTGAGGAAGCTACACTTTTGCTCATTTTTGAATAAAGTTTTTACTGATAATTATAAATTTATAGAATCATGAGTTCTCTGGAAATTATCTATAATTAAAATGACTCAATTTGATCCAAAAAAAATTTTTGCTTACAACAAAGAATCTAAAATCAAAGTGGAAGCTAAATCAAAATTAAAATTCAATTTTGGATTTGCTATTTTTGAGCTAACCCGTCTTTTTGTATTTAAACCAGCTTTCTAGGGTTTGTTTGAGTATTGCGCTGTTCAAGGGCTTAGAGATAAATCCATTCATGCCAACTGCAAAGCATTTTTCACGAGCTTCGCCGTGAGCGTGAGCAGTGCAAGCAACGATAGGAACTTGAGTTCCTGTGTGTGCTTCTTGTACTCGGATTTCATGTGTTGTTTGAAATCCATCCATAATTGGCATTTGGCAATCCATGAGTATGAGATCATAATGTACTTGTGTCATTTGTTGCAATGCTTGCATTCCGTGGTCAGCTAGGTCAACACGACACCCTAATGTCTGAAGTAGATGCTTGGCCAATATTTGATTTGATTCATCATCCTCCACAACTAGAACCTTAGGATGCCATTCAAATTTTTGTTCCTGGGAGTTAATAGGGATTTCATAGGCAGCAAAAGTCAATGTGCACCAGAAAGTTGAGCCTATTCCTTCTCGGCTCTCAAATTCTATTTTTCCACCAAAAGCTTCGGCCAGTCTCTGGCTTAATGCCAGACCTATACCAACTCCACCTGATTGGCGTGTTAAGGATCCGTCTGCTTGGAAAAACGGTTTAAATAATGAGGGTCTTATTTCTTCTGGAATCCCTTGGCCTGTATCAGACACTTCAAAACGGATACGCACTTCGCCAGGGAGACTCTCTTTTCTATCGACCCTTATACTCACTTCACCCTGATCAGTAAATTTAAATGCATTTTCAACTAATTGAGACACTAATTGTCCAAATCGTTCTCCATCACCTATCACTTTATTACTAAAAGTTTCATCAATTTTAATATTCAAAACAACAGACGCTTTTTTTGATTTAAATACACTTTTGATCGCGCGTTCAATCACTTCGTGGGGAGAGAATGGAACGGATTGAAGGACTGCTTTTACGTCTGAATCTAAATGCGAGAACGATAGGATGTTATTTACAATTGTAAGTAGATGTTCGGCTGAAGATTGAATCACATTGAGGTGTTCTTGTTGAGTGGATAAAGGGTGATTTTTAAGTAAAAGATCAGTGAAGCCCAGGATACTATTGAGTGGAGTACGTAATTCGTGGCTCATGTTATTCAAAAAATAAGATTTAAGTTGTGCTAATTCTTTTCTAGCATGTTCGGCACGATCAATTCGGTTTCCGACAAAACGAGACACTTGTATAGTGGTAAGACACAAGATACTAGCAAAGCCGAGTGCTGAAAATGCCGATAGGATCGCGAAGTTTATATTAAAGTGAGTATGTAAATACATAAATACGAGATCATGTAAAAGGAATGTGGTGATACTCACCGGTAAAAACGCACGTAAAATGCGAGCGTAAGCTGAGTTTCCGGTGAAAATCCGTTGCGGGAAGGATCGCGATCCACAGAGACTTAACAGAGATGCGCTTTGAAGTGTAAAGGCGATTGCAGTTGATAATGCCATAGGTATTACGAGCCCGCCATAAAGTAGAGGTGTGTTATGGAGATACCCTAAAACCATTGTGAAAGCTGTTACAAATACGACTGTAGCAAAGGAAGAAGAAAAGTTCCACCAGCTCCTGCGTGAAGTAGAGCTTATTCTTCTACAAAGTAGAGAGATAGATTGCAAAATGAAAAGTATGGCTGTGATCGGTGCCATTCGCCCGTTGGGTACATTTTGGAATTGGCCGAAATTTCCGAAGATCAGGTCTTCTAAATTTCGAGTTCCTATAGTTAATGATTCTAAAAAAATGATCAGACTGTAGCAAAGGATAGACATTGTAGTTATAATCACTGCCAATCGAGTTTTGCGGGCCCGACGGGGTGATAAAATGATAAGTTGAACAATTCCAAAGATTATAAAGAAAAAAGCTGTACTGGGGGCCATGGGAATCTTTTGAGGAATGATGCTAGCCATCAGTAAGTTTCCGCTTAACCATCCAATAATCGTAAACATGCCAATCATAATTGATACAATGCTTGGTATTAAAACTAATAATCGCATAACGTGTTTTTCGGCTTCTTGGCTTGAAAAGCTTAGTTAAGAATAGTTAAATCAAAATTTATTTTTAAAAACATCCTACCTTTTTGATTAAAAAAAGTATAATTATGAATTGTGGAAGAAATTGAAAAGAAATTTAAGTGTCCTTATTGTTTTGAAAAGATCTCTATGATTTTGGATTTATCTGTCAACGGGACTCAAAATTATATTGAAGATTGTGAAGTCTGCTGTCGACCAATTCAAATCATTTTTAGCATAGAGGATTACAAACTTTTGGAGTTTACGTGCCAAACGGCTGGTGGTTGAAATGACTGAAGTTTCATTTACCAACTCAAGTATTAGCTTTTGCTGAAAATGAGTAGTTGGTTTTTCAATAAAATCTATTTATCCAAGAGCAAAACGACTTTGAATCGATGGCCCTTAGTCTAGTTGATTGAGTTCAATCAAATATTTCTCCTCTGTCTTAAATTTTATCTTTAAACTTTACACAGGATCAAAGTATGAATTTTCTTTTAAAGGAGAATGTGATGAAGAGTTTATTAATTTCAATTTTAGTTGTATGTAGTTTGTCAAATGTGGCGCAGGCAGGTATTTTACTTGAGCCTTATTTTTCTTATATTTTATCTGGAAAAAGTAGTGCTGATTCGTCAGCAAAAACTACGGGAAGCGTTATGGGTGCTCGAGTTGGTTGGAGTATGTTGGGGTTTTCAGTAGGTTTAGATGCACTACTAACAGGAACATTAACGACAAAAAGTGATACGTCTTCAGATGAAATTAAGCCTTCAGGTTATGGTTTGTTTGTTGCTTATGCCTTTCCTATCATGGTTCGAGGTTATCTCTCATATTTTCCTTCTTACGTAGGAAAATTGGATTCAACCGAGCTAACTGGTTCAGGCAATAAACTGGGAGTACAATTTACGGGTCTTCCTTTTATAGCCATTGGTCTCGAGGCCGAAACGGTTAAGATAACTAAAGCCAAAACAGGTGGAACAACAACCGATTTTGATAATACAATTACTTTCACAAATCTTGTGATTAGTGCTCCCTTTAACTTATAAATGAGTAAAGAGAATTACTTTATACACAAGCCTTTAAGTTATCGGCAATGAGTCGGTGTCGCGAAATTGAAAAAATACTTGGTGGCCGAACTTAAATCTCTTTCACTCCAACCTATAGTGGTCGGGGTTACCCCTCTTGAAGGGGGGCCCAAGTAAGTTTAAACGAGAGGTTTTTTGTCGATAGTTTGAGAATCAGTTAATTCATAAAGTAAAAAGGGGAAGATTTAGATCTTCCCCTTTTTATTATGTGTTGAAACAAATATTTTTTATTGATCTTATGTTTATTGGTCTCATTTCAAAACACAAACAAGATTCAAGGTTGTTGCATTAAGCTGAGTACATCGAGTTTTCCACCCGAAGACGTCGCACCTTTCAGTGCGGAAACTGATTTCACACTCTGAAGAATGGCGGCTTTTACTTGTTGCCATGTTTTTTCAGGATGTGCAGACCAATAAAGGGCGGCAGCTCCAGCGACGTGAGGTGTAGCCATTGAGGTGCCATCCCAGTAAGCTGTAATACCTAAAAGATCAATTATAGTATCAGAATATTGACTGCCTACAGTGGTTGAAAAAACTTTAACTCCAGGAGCGCCAAGATCGACACTGCGAGGTCCCCAGTTTGAAAAAGTACCCAATTGATCATTAATATCAATGGCTGCGACACTGATGATATTTTCATGTGTGTAGCTTGCAGGGTAGGAAGGTGCGGCATCAGAGTCGTTGTTGTAACCAACGCCTTGGTGGCCATTCCCTGCTGCAGCGATAAATAAAGTTCCTTTATCTTGCGCATACTGAATCGCATCGCGCAGTGCTTGATTGGATTCTTTATCATTTGGATCTTCACCTTCAGAACCCCAAGAGTTTGAAGTGACTAATGCTCCATTATCAACAGCGTATTTAATGGCTTTGATTGCATCAGCCGTCGTTCCGCCACCTTTTTCACTGATAAAGCGAAGGGCCATAATCTTGGTATTGGGAGCAACTCCTGAAACACCTTTGCCATTATTCGCTGAGGCAGCGACATTCCCAGCGCAATGAGTTCCATGGCCTGGATTTCCGCCGCCTTTTAGTAAGTCTATAGGTTCAACGGCAAGATCGTAAGGTTTATTGTCGTTTGAAACAAAATCCCAACCCACCACATCGTCAATGTAACCATTTTGGTCGTCATCAATACCGTTGGAATCTTTATTTTTGCCATTCTGATCCACTCCTGTTTCGCCAGGGTTCCTCCACATATTGGGAAGTAAATCTTCGTGTGTGTAGTCAACTCCAGTATCGATTACTGCCACAATAAAAGGTTTTGACTCAAGGGGGCTAGGATTGGCAATTTTCCAAGCTTCTTTAACATGATTATCAATCATTCCCCATTGCTTACTAAAAAGTGGATCCTCTCCTGTGCTTGGGCGAGGGACTGCTGGAATAGCAGGATTATCTGTTTTTTTACCAGGACTTGGATTGTCTAGCAGGTAATCAGAGATGGATTGTAATGTTGCTTGATCTTGGGTTTGGTAGTTTTCGATTAATTTGATTTTGTAGTTAGGTTGAATATATACAATCGCAGAATTGCTTTCTGTTAATGAATGTAGGTCAAGTGTGCCTTCAATATCAGTGATTTTGACCCAATCGTTCATTAAGAATTCAGCTTTGCCCGCAGTACGAGCAAGATTTGAGATAGTTGAGGACATGTTCACCGCTCCTGGTGCCAACTTGACCAGATACTCTTTTGAATTTTTTGATATTGCTAAAGTGTTATTTCCGATACAGCAAGCTAGAATCAGGGCCATTGAGCCCACGAAATGTTTAGTCATAATTCCCTCCATGTTATAGGTGAAACCAATTTTCCCACTCCTTGGGGTCACCTGTTGTGAGAAAATTGTCAGTGCAAATTTTTTAAGATTCAAATAAAAAAAGTGATTGATTGAAATTGTGACAATTTATAACACTGTGTTTCTGAATCTGGGTAATACGATGACAAGGCTAAAATCCGTTGTTACTTTTCAGAGGCATCAATATTGAAGCTATTATTGTAACTTAGAAACCAAATGTAAACATGTTTACTTGAGGAGTTTATGTCAGAATCTCAGTCTCGGGTTCTTGCTCAAAATCAGTCACAGACCCCTGCAAAAACTTTAGGAGATCAAACAGCTGAAGATGTATCTCGGTCTTTTGCATTAACAACTAAGATAGAAGATCTTGTCGCCTGGGGAAGAAAAAATGCATTGTGGCCCTTGCCCTATGGTACCGCTTGCTGTGGGATTGAGTTGATGTCAGTAATGGGGCCACGATACGACTTGGCTCGTTTTGGAGCTGAGGTGGTTCGATTTTCTCCACGCCAAGCTGATTTATTATTAGTTGCCGGAACTATAACTGAAAAAATGGCACCAATTTTAGTGCGAATTTACCAACAAATGCTGGAACCCAAATATGTACTCTCAATGGGAGCTTGTGCTAGCTCTGGTGGTTTTTATCGTGCCTACCACGTTTTACAAGGATGCGATAAGGTGATTCCTGTTGATGTGTATGTGCCTGGTTGTCCTCCGACACCTGAGGCGGTACTCGATGGAATTATGTCTCTACAACGAATGATTGAAACTCATCACCCACGTCCTTGGAAAACACAGTGGAAGGCGCCTGAAGGAATGGTGACAAAATGAGTGATAAAATGATGAGTAAAATTGATGCCATTAAAATGGATATTTCTGCTTTTTCGAAAGCCGAGTTTTCTGAAGCGTTTGGAGATCATGTTCTTGTTGCTGGTCGTGAAGAAATTATTCCGATTTTATCGATCTTAAAAAGACGAGGTTATTTTGATTTTTTGATGGATGTCTGCGGAGTTGATTACCCGGCACGCGAGAAACGATTTGATGTCGTTTATCATCTGTTTTCATCAAAGGACAACACCCGACTTCGCATTAAAGTACCATTAGCAGAGGGTGATGAAATCGATACGGCTATTCATCTTTGGAAAGGTGCTGACTGGTTTGAACGTGAAGCTTATGATATGTTTGGTATCATTTTTAGAGGTCATCCGAATTTAAGAAGACTGTTAACGCACCATCAATTTAAAGGGCACCCTCTTCGTAAAGATTACGATGCAGACCTTCAACAACATTGTACCGATGTGATTCCCATTCATTTTGATAATACGGATAACGAAAACGGTAGCATTCTTAATGAAAAATATGTTCCAATTAATATTGGGCCTTCGCATCCAGCTATGCACGGAACTTTGAGAGTGATGGCTGAACTTGATGGTGAAACAATTGTCCGGGCCGGAGTTGATATCGGATACCTCCATCGCTGTTTTGAAAAAATGGCAGAGACTCACCCATACAACCAAGTCATTCCTTACACTGATCGTTTAAACTATTGCTCTGCTCCAATGAATAACGTGGGTTATTGCAAAGCTGTTGAACGATTATTAGGAGTGGAAATTCCCGCTAGAGCGCAGGCCATGCGCGTGATTTTATGTGAACTCTCCCGGATTATTGATCATATCATTGCCGTTGGAACAGGTGGTGTAGATCTTGGTGCCTTGACTAGCTTTTTCCATCTTTTTACTTATCGAGAACAGGTTTACACTCTTTTTGAAAAATTGTGTGGAGCACGCCTCACTGTTTCACTTACTCGAGTTGGTGGCATGGCTCAAGATGCACCACTTGGGTGGTTTAGGGATGTCCTTACTTTTTGTAAAGGCATGACCGAAGAAATTAATGAGATTGATAAACTCATGATTGGAAATAAAATTTTCCGAAAAAGAACTGAAGGTGTTTGTCCTGTTTCAAAAGAAGACGCTATAGAGTGGGGTTACACAGGTCCTCTTTTAAGAGCTTCTGGTGTAGGATTGGATCTTCGTAAAGCACAACCTTACTACGGTTATGATCAACTCGATTTTGATATTCCTATCGGAATGAATGGTGATATTTACGATCGTTATTTAGTGCGAATTGAAGAAATGCGACAATCTATTCGCATTATTGAACAAGTAGCTAAAAATGTACCAGAAGGTGATTACACTATTCGAGATAAACATATTGTGCTTCCAGAAAAAAGTGATGTGTACGGTAATATCGAAGGTTTGATGAATCATTTTATGTTAATTGTGAAGGGCATTCGACCTCCTGCGGGTGAAGTTTATGACGCCACAGAAGCGGCTAATGGCGAGCTTGGATTTTATTTAATCTCCGATGGATCAGCGAATCCCTATCGGTTGAAAGTACGTCCACCTTGTTTTGCTATTTATCAGTCTTTTCCAAGCGTCGTAAAAGGAAGTTTAATTGCGGATGCCGTTGCTACGGTAGCGAGTATGAATGTGATCGCCGGAGAATTAGATCGTTAATAAAGGCACTGTTGAAGAGGCCCTAAAATAGACACGTATTTGTGAAGAGGTTTGAAAAGAGGGAACTATGTTTCAATTATCAGAAGACGGGCTTAAAAAAGTTCAAACGGAACTGAAGCGCTATGAGAGTCGACAGTCTGCCGTTATTCCAGCTTTATATATCGCTCAAAAAGAAAATGGTGGATATATTACAACTGAAGTGATCGATCATTTATCGAAAGTGATGGATATTCCTGTTTCACGTATCAATGAGGTTTTTAAGTTCTATACGATGTTTAATAATAAAAGCGTCGGTAAATATCATGTCCAAATTTGCAATAATATTTCATGCGTCTTGAATGGCAGTCGAGAGTTGACAGAGCATGTTTTAGAATCTCTGAATTGTAAAATGAATGATCTCACTCTGGATGGAAAGTTTAAAATTTCGAGTGTAGAGTGTTTAGGGGCTTGTGGTATGGCGCCGATGATGCAAGTGAATGAAGACTATCATGAAAATTTAACTCCGCAATCAGCCATAGAAATCTTGAAAGGTTTGAAGTGATGAACGAAACCAAACTTTTAACAGAACATTATTCCAAAAAAGAATTTAGAACTCTAAAAGGTTATCAACAATTGGGTGGATATGAGACTTTGAAAAAAGTCTTGAAACTTCAGCCTCAGCAGATCATTGATGAAGTGAAAGCTTCGGGTTTACGAGGTCGAGGAGGAGCTGGATTCCCTACTGGAATGAAGTGGGGATTTCTTCCCAAGAATAATGAGCCACGGTTTTTGCTTTGTAATGGTGATGAAGGTGAACCCGGTACCTTCAAAGATCGAATTATTTTTGAACAAGCACCCCATCAATTAATTGAAGGCATGATCATTTCAGGTTTCGCTATTAGTTCTAAAAAAGGTTATATCTATGTTCGTGGTGAATATAAAAAACCCTGTGGTATTATAGAAGTGGCACTGGGCGAAGCCTACGAGGCTGGACTTTTAGGAAAAAACATTTTGGGTACTGGTGTGGATTTTGATTTGGATATTTATTGGGGAGCAGGAGCATACATTTGCGGTGAAGAAACTGGAATGATTTCTTCTCTTGAAGGAGATAAGGGGCAACCCAAATTAAAGCCTCCCTTTCCGGCCGTACAAGGTTATTTAAGAAAACCATCCATTGTTAATAATGTGGAAACTTTAGCGGCAGTCGTACCAATCATGCGTGATGGGGCGGCCGCATATCGAAAATTTGGAACTGAAAAATCTCCCGGAACTAAACTATTTTCTTTGAGTGGTAATATTATTAAACCTGGGAACTATGAAGTACCTTTAGGGTTACCACTAAAGGATTTGATTTATGAATTTGGAGGAGGAATCACTGCGGGTCGTAAATTGAAGGCTGTGATTCCTGGCGGTTCTTCGGCTCCAGTCATTAATGCTGAAGAAGTCAGTCGTGCTAACTTAGATTATGAAAGTTTAGCAGGATTGGGCACAATGTTAGGCTCTGGTGCTGTGATTGTAATTGATGATTCTCAATGTATGGTTGATTTGCTAGGAGTTTTAACTCATTTTTATGCACATGAAAGCTGTGGACAATGCACACCTTGTCGAGAGGGTACTGGTTGGCTGAATAAAATTGTTCACTCCATCTTAGAGGGGCGTGGTCGATTACAAGATATTGAACTTCTCGAAAAAGTGGCCAATCAAATGAAGGGTAAAACCATTTGTGCACTTTCCGATGCGGCAGCATTGCCTGTGACAAGTTTTGTTTCAAAATTTCGTGATGAATTTGAATTCTATGTTCGAGAAGGTCGATCGAAAGTAAAAGGAATATCTCATGCCAAAATGCACCATTAATGGAAAAGAAATTGAAGTTAAAGAAGGCACCTCCATTATTCAGGCTATGACTGAAAATGGTCAAAAAATTGCCCATTACTGTTGGCATCCAGGTTTGAGTGTAGCAGGAGTGTGTCGTCTTTGTATGGTTGAGATCGAAGGAAATCCTCGAGTGCAAATCGCCTGCAATACGATGATCACCGAAGGTATGAAAGTGAATAACACTTCTGAAAAAGTAAAAGAGGCTGTTAAATGGGGGCTCGATTTTCATCTCATTAATCATCCGCTCGATTGTCCTGTTTGTGATCAGGCTGGAGAGTGTGGACTTCAGGATCAATACATGGAGTATGGTAATTACGATTCTGAAATGGCTGAAAAGAAAGTTAAAAAACATAAAGTCGTCGATCTCGGTGAGAGAATTGTTTTGGACACGGAACGCTGTATTCTTTGTTCTCGTTGTGTGCGTTTTACAGATGAAATCACTAAAACTCATGAATTGGGTATCTTTCATCGTGGAGATCAAAGTGAAATTGGAACTTTTGAAGATCGACCATTGAATAATAAATACTCAGTGAATGTCGTTGATATTTGTCCCGTAGGTGCACTCACTTCGAAAGATTTTAGATTTAAACAAAGAGTTTGGTATCTAAAAGATGGAGATAGTATTTGTACCGGCTGTTCTACTGGCTGCAATACGAAGGTGTATTTTAATCAAGAAGGTGTTTTCCGCATCAAGCCTCGCTATAATAAAGAGGTAAATGGTTATTGGATGTGTGATGAAGGAAGAGACTTATATCATAACTTTAATCGTGAAAATCGACAAATGAAAGCCTTAAAGAAAACAGCGAATAGTTTAGATGAAATGATTCCAGGAACAGCTGCCAAAGAAATTTTTAAAAGTTTGGGGAGTCAACTCAGTGGGGCTTCATTAGTAATTACGGGTCAATTGACCAACGAAGATTTACAAAAAACAGTTTCTATTTTTTCAAAGTCGTTTAGTTCTAAGAAGATTTATCATTGGAAGAATAATCCCCAAGAGTGGTCTAATTATGATGGAATTCTTTTAAGAGGTGATAAAAATCCAAATACTAAGGGAGTTGAAAAGTGCTTGGAAGAATATCAAATTCAATCTAATTTTGAAGAGCTAGAAACCGCCTTGGACCGCTCACAAGTTACCACTCTTGTGGTGGTACTTCCTGAAAATACATTCGTTTATCCGGAGTTACAGAAAAAATTGAGACTTTTTGGAAAAGCCAAAAATTTGATTTTATTAACCTCTTCGAAAGTATCTTTAAGTGATTTGCAAGATCATAATTCTTGTTGGGTGATCCCGACTAAAACAACCATAGAAAAATCGGGATCTTTTTACAATTTTAATGGTTTATTGCAAGTTTTCAAAAAAGTGACGACTTTAGTTTCTGATGCATTAACTCCTGATCAAACTGTGACTTTAATGAGCGGGGGTGAGGTGACTATCGATCTAAATGTATTTGATTCATCCACTCGATTTTTAATTGATTATAATCATCGTCCTGATCAAGTTAAAACCGAAGCTTATAAGAAGAATGAATTTGTCTTCAAGAGAGGGACTATATGAGTGTAGTACAAAAATCAGGGCCAAGTTCAAAATGGTATTTGCCTGGAATTATGGTTGGACTTGGAATCACTTTAAGGCATCTAATTAAAAATCTCATGAATCCCAAAAAAATGCCGACGATCAATTATCCTGAAGAGAAGTATGAATATGGTCCTCGCTTTAAGGGTAATCATGTTCTTACAGTAAAAAAAGATGGTTCACTTCGTTGTACAGCTTGTATGCTTTGTGCGACCAATTGCCCTGCACAATGTATTACGATTGTTGCGTCTGAACATAATGATGCCACTGTTGAAAAGTTTCCGATTAATTATGAAATTGATATTTTGCGTTGTGTATTTTGTGGATTTTGTGAGGAGGCCTGTCCAGTGGATGCCATACGTATGGGTCCGGAATGGCAAACACCAGGTATTAATGGATCTAAATTCAATTATGATATCGAGAAACTTGCTTATCGTTCCAATTTAAGAGGAGGAATTCCTTCAATTGTTGATGATGAGGAACGACATAAATCTGGAATTTAAACCAAAGGGTCTATAATAGACCTTATAGTCTGATGTGATTAAAAAACCCATTTTTAATTTAATAATTTTTTTCTTTAATCATCAGTTGAGATATTAGTAATTTTTATATTTAATCATTTTGACTGGTCTGTGTGATTGATGCTTTTAACTTTGGACTTTTTTGTACCACTCCAACTAATGGTGCCCGCCTAGGGGTATAAGAATCAATGTTAAATTGAAAAGTGACGCTACTCCTCGGGCTCGGCTTAGAACTTATAGTTAGAAGTCCAAGGTTAAAAAACAATCAAGATTGCCAGTTTTAAAAATTATTATAACCGATGAGGAAAAAATGTTTGAACTACCAAAAGCTAAAACTATTTTTGAACCATTTAAAATCAAAATGGTCGAAGCTCTGAATCAATTATCTTTAAAAGAACGCCAACAAGCTCTACAAAAATCCAAATATAATTTATTTGGTCTTCCTGCTGATCAAGTTAGTTTTGATTTACTTACGGATAGTGGGACCAGTGCAATGTCTGCAAATCAATGGGCAGCTATGATGAAAGCTGATGAATCATATGCAGGAGCAAAAAGTTTCTTTCATTTTGAGCAAGTCATACAAGATTTAACAGGATTTAAATATGTGATACCAACACATCAGGGGCGAAGTGCTGAATATTTACTCATGAAGGCAGCACTCAAACCAGGACAATTTGTTCTTGGGAATACTCATTTTGATACGACTCGAGCAAATATAGAATCGTCTGGAGCTAAAGCTATTGATTTGCCGTGCAAAGAAAACGAAGATTCGTCAACCTTTGCTCCATTTAAAGGAAACATTGATTTAATAGCCCTTAATAATTTTTTACGCGATCATCCTGGGCAAGTGGCTTTTGTT
>Ga0154020_10000647_pt1 | contig 42657 bp, 32 predicted proteins | sample Klosneuvirus_201_FD_109709 | JGI IMG/M metagenome (GOLD analysis project Ga0154020, IMG submission 109709) | Active sludge microbial communities from wastewater, Klosterneuburg, Austria - Klosneuvirus_20160825_MG | ecosystem: Engineered > WWTP > Aerobic digester > Activated sludge | place... | reverse complement strand
CGATCAGGTGCTTTTGCCGCCGGCCGTCGATGAGAAGGTCGAGAGCGCGGCCATCGCGGCCACGGCTATTCCAGCCCCATCGCCTACCGGCGAAACCATCGCCGCGCTTGCCGGACAATTGGGAGACTTCTCAACGCTGCTCAAGGCGGCCGAGGCGGCCGGTCTGACCGACGATCTGGCCGCCATGGGGCCACTCACGATCTTTGCTCCCACCGATGCCGCCTTCGCCAAGCTGCCGGCAGGTGCGCTTGACGCATTGCTGGCCGACGAAGCAGCGCTGCAAAATGTGCTGCTCTATCACGTTCTGCTCAACCGCTACACAGCAGACGAGTTGGCGGCCGCCGGCATCGAAACCGCGGCGCAGGGCAATCTGCTCGTCTTTACAACGTTGGATGGGCAGGTGCGCGTCAACGGCGTCCCAATCAGCCAGGCCGACGTCGAAGCCAGCAATGGCATTGTCCACGTGATCGACGCCGTGCTGCTCCCGCCACAGCGCCCCAGCGAAGAGGCAGCCTCGGGGACGGATGCTGGCGCAGTCGCCACCGAGGCTGCGGTCGTAGCAGCGGCAGCCACCGCAGTTCCTACGCACACCCCTGTCCCGCCAACGCCAACCGCTACGCCGGCGCCGACAAACACAGCCACGAATACATCGGTCCCGCCGACCGCTACGCCGACGCCGGTTCCGCCGACGGCAACCAACACGGCCACAAACACGCCTGTGCCGCCGACCGCCACGCCGGTTCCGACCCATACGCCGACGCCGGTTCCGCCGACGGCAACCAACACGGCCACAAATACGCCTGTGCCGCCGACCGCTACACCGGTTCCGACCCATACGCCGACGCCGGTTCCGCCGACGGCAACCAACACGGCCACAAATACGCCTGTGCCGCCGACCGCTACACCGGTTCCGCCGACGGCAACCAACACGCTGGCGCCAACCAACACACCGACGCTGGTTCCGCCGACGAGTACGCCACTACCGACCAGCACACCGACGAATACACAAGTTCCGCCGACCAGCACACCGTTGCCGACCGCCACGCCGCTGCCGCCTACGCAGACAGTGGAGCAAGCTACAGAGGCGTCAACTGCAACCGAAGCCGCGGTCGAAGTCACCACGGAAATAGCGACCGAACTCCCAACCGAACCGGCAACCGAAGTTACGACGCCTGAAGGCGCTGAAGAAGCGACCGCTACAGAAGATGCGACAGCGACAGAAGAAGCGACAGTCGGTGCGGAGATGGCCGAGACAACTGTCACTGAGGAAGCGACGAAAGCTGTGGAAGCAACGACCGCAATGACGCCAGAGGCAAACGCCACCGAGACACCCGGCGATCTTCCCGGCACTGGGCTTGCGCTCGGTTCTGGCGCGACTACCATGCCCGTCGTGTTGTTCGTGCTGGCTGCCCTGATGGTTGGCGGTTTTGTTACACGCCGCCGCAACGACTAGCGCAAGGCAATCGCCGCACAGCCACAAATTCAGGCACGGCGCCGGATGACGCTCCGGCGCCGTGCCATTCTGGACAACATTGTGCGTCGCGTTAGTCAATCGTGTCTGCAACGTAGTCGAGCCTGATGCATCCGATCTTAAGCTCTGCGTTTGATGTCCAACTACCAAAACTATTGAAGGGAGATTCTATTATGTCAAAAAAGCACATTTGGGCATTGCTGAATGTGTTGGTCGTGGCTGCGCTGATCTTCGGTGGCTGCGTAGCCAGCCAACCCGCGGCGCCCTCAACAGCCCCTGCGGAACAAGCGGGGGGCGAGGAAGCTGCTGCTCCGGCGGACAGCGGCGGCGTCCAGATTCCCGACGTTCAAGAAGGTAAATATAACGTTGCCTTTGTCTATGTTGGCCCACACGACGACGGCGGCTGGTCGCAGTCGCACGATGTGGGTCGCCAGTACGTCGAGGCAAATATGGAAAACGTCCACACCGCCTATGTCGAGAATGTGGCCGAAGGCGCCGACGCCGAACAGGTGATTCGCTCACTGGCGCGCAAGGGTTTCGATGCGATCTTCACGACTTCCTTTGGATTCATGGACGCCTCCGCGATGGTCGCTGAAGAATTCCCCGACATCGACATCATCCACATCAGCGGCTTCCAATCCAACGGCGCCAACTTTGGCAACTTGATGGGCGCGATGGAAAACATCAAATACCTGGCCGGTATGTTGGCCGGCAGCCGCGCCAAGGTGGATGGCAACCCGCACATTGGCTATGTCGCCACCTTCCCGATCCCGGAAGAGCTGCGCCTGGGCAATGCCTTCGCCCTGGGCGTACAGGAAACCTGCCCGGAATGCACGATCGACGTGCGCTGGATCTACACCTGGCACGATCCCATTGTCGAGAAGGAAGCCGCATCCTCGCTCTTCGACTCCGGCGTGCAGGTCGTCATGACCGGCGCCGACACCCCGGCGCCCGCCGAAGCCGCGCCGGCCGGCAAGTGGGGCATCACCTACGATTACGCAGGCAATTGCAAGATCGACGCCTGTCTCACTTCCATGTATTGGAACTGGGGGCCAGTCTATGCCGACATCGTAGAGCGCTCGCGCAACAATGAATATGTCGGCGGTTCAGAGTATTTTGACGCCGACAGCGGCGCACTCGGTCTCTTTGGCTTTATGGAAGGCGAAACGCCGCAGCCTGGCGTCGCCGACTTGCCGGAAGAAGACTTGCAGTTGATCCGCGATACACTGGCCCAGATGCTTGCCGGCGAGTTTACGCGCTTTGACGTCTTCAAAGGCCCCATTACTGACAATCAGGGCAATCTCGTGCTGGCCGATGGCGTCAGCCTGGAGCAGGTCGACCTCGACGGCTTTGCGCAGTTTGGCAGTTCGTGTAAAACCTGTATGTACTGGTGGAACGAGAACATTACGGCGGAACTGCCCGCGCTCGACTAACATGCGGCTTGACCGTCAGCCAAATCTCCTGTTTGTGTAACGATGGCCAGTGAGGCGTTGGGATGTTGGTGTTTTGGGGATCACCCAGACAGCAACATCCTGACGCCTCCAAACCTAACCCTTCACACCGAAACTGCCCATGAGCGACTCACCCTATGCCGTAGAGATGTCCGACATCGTCATCCGATTTCCAGGCGTGTTGGCGAACGATCGCGTCAATTTCACGCTCAGGAAAGGGGAGATTCACGCACTGCTTGGCGAAAATGGCGCGGGCAAAAGCACATTGATGAATGTGCTCTCCGGTCTCTACAAGCCAAACGCCGGTGTGATCAAGGTCGCTGGACAAGTTGTCAATTTCAACTCACCGCGCGATGCTATCACCCAGGGGATCGGCATGGTGCATCAGCACTTTATGCTCGTCCCGACGCAAACTGTGACGGAAAACATCCTGCTGGGGTTGAAGGAACCGCGTTTCTTGATGAACCTGCCGCGCTACGAACGCAAGGTGCAGGAAATCCAGGAGCAATTCGGCCTGCGCGTTGACCCCAAAGCCAAAATCTGGCAGATTTCCGTGGGCGAACAGCAGCGCGTCGAAATCCTCAAGACGCTTTACCGCGGCGCCAATGTGCTGATCTTCGACGAGCCGACCGCCGTCCTGGCGCCGCAGGAAATCTACGAGCTGATTGCCACGATGCGGGCGTTGGTGGCGCAGGGCAAGTCCATCATCTTTATCAGCCACAAGTTGCACGAGGTTGAAGCCGTCGCCGACCGCATCACCGTGCTGCGCAAAGGGCGCGTCACCGCCGAGGGGCTGCCGATGGCAGGCCGCACCAAGCGCGAACTGGCGCAACTGATGGTCGGCCGTGATGTGATCTTTGCGATCAAAAAGGAGCCGCGCTCCCCTGGTGACGTCGTCCTGGAAGTGAGCAACCTTAAGGCGACCAACAACAAAGGCGCGCCTGCGCTGCAGGGCTTTTCCCTGGATGTGCACGCCGGCGAAATTGTCGGCATCGCGGGCGTCGCCGGCAACGGCCAGAGCGAACTGGCCGAATGTATCACCGGTCTACGCGTCTGCGACGGCGGAACGGTCAGCGTCGACGGCGTCGAATTGACCAACCATCCGCCGTTGGCGGCCATCCTCGCCGGCGTTTCCCATATTCCCGAAGACCGAAACCGCGTCGGCTCATCCCCTAATTTAACGATCACCGACAACGTGATTATGAAATGCTATCGCCGCGACCCGGTCGGCAATGGGATGACCATCGACGATCACCATGCAGACGCCTATGCGCGCAACTTGAAGCAGACGTACGATATCCTGGCGCCGAGCGTGCAGACGCTGGCGCGCAAGCTGTCGGGCGGCAACCTGCAAAAAGTGATCCTGGCGCGCGAAATCACGGCCAACCCCAAGCTCATCGTCGCGGTGCAGCCAACGCGCGGGCTGGATGTGGGCGCGGTCGAAGCGATTCAGCAGCACCTGCTCCTGCAGCGCATGATGGGCGCCGCCATTTTGCTGATCTCTGAGGAACTGGAAGAACTCATCACGTTAAGCGACCGCGTCGCCGTGATTTTCGACGGGCAAATCATGGGCGTCGTCGCAGCGGAGCAAGCGGATATCAACGAAATCGGCTTGATGATGACGGGCACGCGTCTGGAAGCGCTGCGCCAAGGCGCGGCTACCGCACATCACTCGTAAAGGCGAACCCTATGGCTTTACCCTTTTCCGTTGCCGTCGAAAAACGCACCGAAGATGTGCCGCGCTGGATGCCTGCGCTCACGTCAGTCGGCTCCGTTGTGTTGGCGTTCGCCTTTAGCGCCCTCGTGCTTTGGCTGATCGGTGTCAACCCTGTGCAGGTCTACGGCTTCTTCTTGCGCGCCACCTTTGGCAGTTGGGCGGCCTTTTCCGACACGATGGTCAAAGCCACACCGTTGATCCTCGTGGGGTTGGCGTGTACAGTTGCCTTCAAAATGAAGCTGTGGAACATCGGCGCCGAAGGCCAATTTTACATGGGCGCCTTTTTTGCCAGCCTGGTCGTGCTGGTGCCGCTGCTGCCAACCAACAGCCCGCCCGCGGTGCTGATTCCCGCGATGGCGATCATGGGCATGGTGGGCGGCGCGGTTTGGGGCTTCTTCCCTGGCGTGCTGAAGGCGCGCTTTGGCGTCAACGAGATCATCACGACCTTGATGCTCAATTACGTCGCCATCCTGTGGAACAATTTTTGGATCTTCGACCGCTGGAGCGACGCCGGCTTTCAGATGACGCCCACCTTCGAGCGCAATTCCTGGCTGCCGCGTCTGTCCGACTACGCCCGCACCTACCCGGCTTTTTCGGGGATCACGTTGCATCTCGGCGTGATCTTTGGAATATTGGCGGCGATTGTGGTGTGGTGGGTCATGCAGCGGAGCCGGTGGGGCTACGAAATCCGGCTCATCGGCGACAACCCGCAGGCGGCGCGCTATGCCGGCATCAACATTGCGCGCAACATTGTGCTGGTCATGATGTTTTCGGGCGCGCTGGCTGGGCTGGCGGGCATGTCCGAGATCAGCGGCGTCGTGCACCGGCTGCAAGAGCGCATCTCGCCGGGCTATGGCTTCACGGGCATTATCGTCGCCTGGCTGGCCAAGCTCAACCCTTTCGGCGTGATCCTGGTCTCGATCCTCTTTGGCGCCCTGATTGTGGCGGGGCGCGAGGTGCAGCCATCGGGCATCGCTCAGTTGATTCAAGGCTTTGTGCTCTTCGCCGTCATCAGCAGCGACGTGCTTCTGCGTTACAAAATTCACATCGTGCGTGGCGCTGATCGCACCGCTGCTGTAGGAGAGAGCACATGAACCTGGAGATCATTCTGCACGCTGGCCTGGCAACCGGCACGATCCTGTTGTTTGCCGCGATCGGCGAAGTGCTGGCCGAACGCGCGGGGGTGCTCAACCTGGGCGTCGAAGGCATGATGCTGCTGGGCGCCATGACTGGTTTCAGCGTCTCGTTGGCGACCGGCAACCCCTGGTTTGGGGTGGCAATGGCCATGCTGGCCGCGGGGCTGTTGAGCCTGGCGCACGCGGTCGTCACCATCAGCTTTCAGGCCGACCAGGTGGTAAGCGGCTTGTCGCTCACATTTCTCGGCACTGGTCTGGCGTTGGTGCTGGGGAATGGACTGACCGGACAGAACGCCGCGCTGATTCCTAATTTTGACATCGCTGGCCTGGCAGCGATCCCCTTCATGGGGCCGGTCTTTTTCAAGGATCACAGCCCGCTGGTTTACATCGGCTATGTTTTTGCACCGCTGGTCTGGCTGTACATCGAAAAGACGCGACCTGGGATGCATCTCCGCGCGATAGGCGAGAAGCCCGTAGCCGCGGATACAATGGGCGTCAACGTTTATGCGTTGCGCTATTTCTACGTCTTTGTCGGCGGCTGTCTCGCCGGACTGGCCGGCGCTACGATCAGCCTGTCGGTGTCGCCGGGCTGGTACAGCGCGCAGACGACCTCTGGGCAAGGCTGGATTGCGATAGGCATCGTAATCTTTGCGCAGTGGAATCCGCTGCGTGCGGCGTTGGGCGCCTATCTCTTTGGCGCGCTGCGGCGAGCTATTTTGGACCTCCAGGGGCCGCGCATGATCCTTGGCTTTACAAATCCGCTGTTTATCAATTCAAACTTTGGCTTTTTTCTACAAATGGCGCCCTATCTGCTGACAATTTTGGCCCTCGTGATTGGCTCGCGCGCCGCGATGCGCAAGCGTCTGGGCGCGCCGGCCGCGCTGGGCGAACCCTACATCCGCGGCGAGCGAGGCTTGTAACCGTGCTGCCACCGGCGCATATCGCCTACACCTGGCTGGCTGTCGACCTGGCGCAAACGTGGCTTGGCGTCTCCGAAGAGACGGATTACCGGCTCGTTGCGCTGGCCGCAACCGGGCCTGACCTGATCGACAAGCCGTTAGCGGCAGCCTACTTTTACCGGCGCTATAAATCAGCCGTGCTTTTCGCCCACACGCTGCTGGTCAACCTGGCCGCTCTCTGGCTAGGGGTGGGTCGCTTTCCCAAATTTGGCGTTTATCTAGCTGCATTTCTCGGCCATGCTCTTCTGGATCGGCTCTGGTTTTATCCCGACACCTTCTACTGGCCCTTGCGCGGCTGGCGCTTTCACGTCTGGGGCAAACGCGGCTCCGAGCAGACAGAGATCGGCAAGGCGTACTGGTACGCGTTTACGCGCCGACCCGAGTTATGGGCTTGGGAGTTGGGCGGGCTGGCCGCGCTGCTGCTCTTTGTGTGGCGTCGTCGCCTCTACCACGGGCCGACGCTGTTGTCATTCCTGCTCACTGGCCGTCCACCCACCCGTCATGATGCCATTGCGCGCAAATAGCAAGTCAGGCGGCTGAACATTCCGTCCCCTGCTTTGTCAGTGCTACAATCCTTGCATGTCTCACTCCGCTTCCTCTTCGTCGCCAGAATCCATCGCGGCCACCCAGACTGGACGCCGCGTGTTGATCAACACTGGCGCGCTGACGAGTGCCAGCTTGTGGCGCATTGTGATCAGTTTTGTCCTCCAGATTTTGATCGCTCGCCAGATTGGCGTCGAAGGCTTGGGTCATTACACGATTGCGCTGGCATATCTGAATGTGAGCCAGGTAATCGTTGAACTTGGCCTGCCGACGTTGCTCGTGCGCGATCTTGCCCAGAACCCCACGCACCGGCGCACCTATTTCCGCTGGCTGCTCGGCATCCAACTGCTTACCAGCCTGCTGACCTGGGCAGGTCTGATCGCCCTCAGCTTTGTGCTCCCCTTTGGCCCGGTGACGGCAGCGTCTTTATGGTTGGTCGGCGCATCGCTGCCGCTCTATGCGCTCACCTCCGCCATCGAGACGATCTTTCAGGCGGGCGAGCGCATGGAGTTGGTGATGGGCGTCGAAGTGACGATCAACACCTTGATCCTGCTATTCAGCTTGGGCGTGTTGTGGACGGGCGGTGATGAGTTAGCCCTGATCGCGGTGATCATCGCGACGCAAGCCGTTTCGGCGCTGCTCTGCTTGCTGCTGCTGATGCGCAGCCATCTGCTGGCTTCCCCTCAGGCGCGCGTCCCCATCGACCTCAAACTGCTGCTGCGCCGGACAATGCCGTTCTTTGGCTTGTCTTTGTCCGATGTGCTGCTGCAGCGGCTGGACATTTTGTTGTTGAGCTTTATCGCCGGCCCTGCAGTGACAGGCATCTACAGCGCGGCGTACAATGTCGTCCGCGTGCTGATGAAATTGATCCAAAGCTTCTGGCGCGCGCTCTATCCGACGTTAAGCCGGCTCCAGCGTCACGCGGCGGAGCGCTACACACGCCTGCGCGCCTTGAGCTTGCGTTTTGGCTTGATCGCGGTCCTGCCGGCGGCCTCGATCAGTTTCGGTGTAGCTCCCGAAATGATGCGGCTGCTCTTTGGCGGCGACTACGGCGCGTCGGCCGAGGTGTACCGCATGCTGATCTGGGCCGCGCCGCTCTTCCTGGTCGAAGTGTACGCCATCACGCTGTTGATGATCGAGCATCATCTGCGCGCCAGTCTTTGGCTCAGCGCGCTCCACATCGCCGGCATCCTGATCCTGGCGCCACTGTTGACGCCGCTGCTGGGCGCCACTGGTGCGGCGCTGGCGGTGCTGCTCGCCGGAATGACCGGCGCATTGGCCAGCTTGTGGGTGCTGCGCTCCCTCCAACTCACAGCGACGATAAAGCGCTTCTGGGGGATTGTCCTGGCGGCTGTAGTTTCTGGAGCGTTGAGTGCACTGATGCCGGCCCCGTGGCTGGTCAACCTGCTTTTCGCCAGCGGCGTCTATTTGGCGCTATGTTGGTCGACAAAAGCACTTTCTACCAACGATCTCCAGGCGTTGCGGCGGCTCATTCTTCCCGAAAGTTCGCCCCCTACACCTGAGACAACCTTATAGCTTTTCATAATAGACATATAAAAGGGATAACCCGATTTCCTGATAGATTTGTCAGATGTATCTTTTGTGCGCTACACTGCTCTATTGATATAGGGTTTAAGCCAAAATCTGGACGCAGAGATTTCTGGCGAAACACCAAGAGAAGTGGTGATCCAAGCAAGGTGACTTGGATCTACATCAGGTAATTGAATGAATAAACCCAATGACGAGCGCCCCTATCGCATCTTGATGATTGCGCCCACCAGTTTTTTCGCAGATTACGGCTGTCACATCCGCATTCTGGAAGAGACGCGTACGCTTCAGCAGTGCGGGCACGCGGTCACGCTTGTCACCTATCGCAATGGGCGCGACCTGCCAGGCATCGACATCCGACGCACTTTGCCGATCCCCTGGCGACAAAGTTACGAAGTCGGTTCGAGCCGTCATAAGATTGCGTTCGATGCACTGCTTGGCGCCAAGACCCTGAATCTGCTGATGCGCCAGCGCTTTGACGTAATCCACACCCATCTCCATGAAGGCGCGCTGATTGGCCTCGTGCTGGGGCGTCTGTTTGGCATCCCGGTGCTCTTCGATTTTCAAGGCAGCTTGACGGAGGAAATGATCGATCATCATTTCTTGCGGCGCGAGAGCAAAATACACACGTTGCTGCGCAGGCTCGAAACGTGGATCGACCACACCTCGCCGCTGATTCTAACCAGCTCCGCCAATGCCGAACGCATCTTGGTCGAACAATTCCAGAGCGACCCCGCGCGCATTCGTTCTTTGCAAGACTGTGTGAACACCGACGAGTTTCGCCCGGCCGCGGCTTTCGCACCTGACGAACTGGCGCGCCTGCGCGTCCAGCTTGGCATTCCAGCCGGCGCCAAAGTTATCGTCTATCTCGGCCTGCTCGCCGAGTATCAGGGCACGCCTCATCTTTTACAGGCAATGCAACACCTGCAGGCGCGGCATGAAGATGTCTATTTGTTGCTGATGGGGTTTCCCGATGTGGAATATTACCAACAACAGGCGGCGGCACTCGGCGTGATCGAGCGCGTTATCTTTACTGGGCGCGTCTTCTACGAAGAGGCAGCGCGGCATTTGGCGCTTGGTCAAGTGGCAGTCGCTCCCAAATTAAGCCTGACGGAAGGCGCGGGCAAACTGCTCAACTACATGGCGATGGGGCTGCCCACCGTGGCGTTCGACACCCCGGTTGCGCACGAATATCTTGGCATGTCTGGGCTGTATGCCAAGCTGGGCAGCGTCGAAAGCCTGGCAAGCCATCTCAATAACGTATTGGAAGATCCTCTGTTGGGCGAACGGCTTGGCCAACAATTGCGCCAGCGCGCGGTGGATCACTTTCAGTGGCAGCGCGCCGGCGCTCAACTCGAAGCGGCGTATGCGACGTTGTGCGACGAACCGACAGTGTGTGACGAGCCGGCAGCCTCGCAAGCGGCGCAACGGTTCCCCTCTCATCAGAAATGAACAAATTCCCTATGAAACTATGGATTATTCTTGCCGATCTGCGGCTTTTAGCGCGTGTGACGCGTTTTATACTACGGCTGCGCGTCGCCCTTCTCATCCTCGCAGTCGTTGCGACGAGCCTGCCTGTCACCAGCGCGCGCGCCGAAACAAGCTCGCTGGCGGATGGGCTCTTTCGCACCTACGCCGTGCTTGGCAACCCTAAACACGTGGCAGTCGAGGCGCCAGGCCGCATCTGGTTTACGGCGCCCAGCATCGACGCGGTCGGTGTTCTCACGGTGGTCGAGATCAACGACCGCATAGTCGAGTATCGCACCCGCTATTTTTTCACCGGCGCTGGCAGCAAGCCGTATGACTTGGTCGTCCACAATGGCGTGGTATGGTTTACTCTGTCCGGCACAAGCGAACTGGGTCGCCTCCTCATTGCCACGGAAGAATTGACGCATTATCCGCTGGCGCTCAACAGCGTTCCGCATGGGTTGGCGCTGCGTGAGAACGACGCCACCCTCTGGTATGCTGCGCAGGGCGGGAATGCGCTGGGCAGATTCGACACGGCTACAAGTTTGTTGACAGAATTTCCCTATCCCAAGCCCAACGCCGGTTTGGAAGATATTGCTTTTGGCGCGGGCAACGAGGTATGGGTTACGGCGACGCAAGGGAACGAGGTGCGCCAATTTGACGCTGTGGCCGAGACTTTCCAACTGGCCGTCCCGACGGGCGTGGGCGGCGCGCCGATCAGCATCGCCGTGGATGTGTTCAATTTCCCCTGGGTGACCTTTGCCGAGACGGGCGACATCAGCCGCTATGCACCCGGAACATTGGCGCTTTGGCGACGTTTTGCCGCGCCGCTGAGCGCCGGTCAACCGGCAGGGATCCACATACAAGGCGACAGTTTTTCTCAGCGGATCTGGTATACACTGTCGGCGGCAGGTGCGGTCGGCTATTTTCACACGCGCAACAGCGGTCAATTGCTGACGCCACACATTAATTTCCGCTTGCCTGGCCTGAATTCAGCGCCGTGGGGGATTACAGTCGATGCGGATGGTGCAGCATGGATCGCAGATAGTGGGGCAAATCAGCTCGTCGAGTGGCTCCCCCCTTATTTTGAGCCACTCTATTTGCCGGTAATTGCACGGCAAGAATAGTGTTAGGATTCGGAGGAATCGAACGTATGATGTTTCACAAAAATAAACATAGCAACCCGCCACCTGAAATTGCTCGGCGTCGCTGGTTACGCACATCAAGTCTGGTTGCTATGATCCTGGCGCTTTCGGTTGGAATCATCCCTGCTAGTACGGTACAGGCGCAGGAGCCAGACCCCCAGGACACCAGTCTCTATCTGCCCCTGATCAATTATCAGACCAAGGATTGTCTGAGCTTGAAGACGCCGACAAAATTCGGCGTGCAAACGTATGGAAATACAGGGAAAAACACCGAATACTTTCAGTCCATGACGGACAGTGGCGCCACATGGCTGCGCGTTGAGACAACCTGGGGCGCGGCTGAACCACAAAACGTTGCTGCCGCCCAATTTAATTGGACTGTAACTGATAACGCGATGCGTGCGGCAGGAGATGGCTGCATGAATGTCATTTTCACGCATGACGGCAACCCCGCATGGGCGGCCACCAGTCCCAGCGGCCCCGTCGACAAAGCCCCATTGAGCGAACTGGCCGAATACCTGGCTGCCGCGGTCGAGCGGTATGACGGCGATGGTTTTCAGGATGCGCCCGGCGCGCCGGAGGTGCACTACTTCGAGCTCTACAATGAGCCTGACCGCGGCACTTTACCCAATGCGCCCGGGTGGGGTGACCATGCCGTTGATTATGCCGCAATGCTGGAGGCCGTTTATCCGGCCATGAAGGCGGCCAGCCCCAAAGTCAAAGTATTACTGGGCGGCATCGCCTATGACAACTTTATCGGAGAAGAACCGGAAGGCGGATTTGTCAAGTCTTTTTTGCCTGATGTGCTGGACGCCGGGGGCGGCAACTATTTTGACATGATGAACTTCCATTACTACCCGTTGTTTGCCGGACGGTGGACGTCAAGTAGTGATGGTAGTAAAGGCATCGGGTTATTTGAGAAAACACAAGCTGTGCGCGCTGTGCTGCAACAACGTGGCCTCAGCAAGCCAATCGTTGTTACAGAAGGCGGGTGGCACAGCAACGCCGACCAACCTCCGGCCAGCAGTGAAGCAGAGCAGGCCGTCTACGCCTTCCATATTTTCATGCAAAGTTATGCCGCTGCCATCGATTTCACGATCTGGTGGACGCTCTACGACATCGACTACAATTTTTATCCCTTCAGAAATGGGCTGGTGGGCAACACCAGCGAAAGCAACCCGCCGCGGCGAAAACAGTCGTTCAATGTCTATCAAGTCATGACGAGCCAGGTTGCTCCACTGAACTTTATCCAGAAATTACCGGACGCTGCTACGGGTTCCAACCTGGTTGAAGCCTATCACTTTGCCGGCGACCGCACAGTTTATGCCGTCTGGGTCAATCCAACCTTGACGTCGACGACAAAAACTTTTAGCATCCCTGCATCGCAGGTCACGGAGCGCGACATGTTCTGGGGCGTGGTCAAGAAAATCAGCGATGGTGACGATGGAAGGACGGACGGAAGGGTGCGCATCACGGTAAGTGGGGCGCCAAAGTATTTTGAGGTAAATGGATGAAACTAACTAAATTACTCCAATGGCGGGCCATTCGCCGCCACCTGCTCGCAGGCTTGCTTGCCTTTAGTGTGGCAGCCGGCGCAGTTGTAGAGGCTGCACCGGCGCTCAAGGCGCAAGACCAAACCATGACGCCTGGCAGTGAAAACGCAGCCGCGCCTCTATGCCGGTTTGGCGTAAACGTGAACGACGCGCCCAGCAAAGACATCAGCCTGTTTGACGTGGCCGCGCTGCGCGTCGGCTGGTATATCGACTATCAGGCCGTCAGTGCACCAACGCAGCCCGGCGGCATCGACTACGCGCCGGTTGTTCGCCTGCGCAAGTCAGCTTCCGGTACGACTTACACCTACTCTCCCAGCGGCGACAAGTTGACGGCCGCGATCACCGCCAACCCTGGCGCTGCGTGGATGATCGGCAACGAGCCAGACCGCCGCGACGCGGGCCAGCCGATTCAGGATGAGATGGCGCCGCCGCTTTACGCCACGGCCTACCACGAGTTGTATACTCTGATCAAGCAGCAAGACCCGACGGCGCGCATCTTCGCCGGCTCGATCGTACAGCCGACGCCGCTGCGTCTCAAGTATCTTGACCTGGTGCTGCTGAGTTATCTGCAACAATATGGCGAGACGCTGCCGGTCGATGGCTGGGCCATTCACAACTTTATCCTGAACGAACGAAGCTGCGCCGCCTACAACAACGATCTCAACCTATGTTGGGGCGCGGACATCCCGCCAGGATTGAGCGAAACAGATGGCCTCGTGATCCAAAATACGCTGCAGGATCTGCAAAAGACCGTCAGCATAACGCTCTTCAAGGAACAGATCGTGCGGTTTCGCCAGTGGATGTTTGACCGTGGCTATCGCGAGAAACCGCTTTATCTCACCGAGTATGGGGTGTTGATGCCGGCGGACTATGGCTTCCCCCCAAGCACGGTCAACACGTTCATGAACCAGACCTTTCAGTTTCTGCTCAACACCACCGACGCCAAACTGGGGTACCCCGCCGATGGCAATCGGCTGGTGCAGCGCTTCTCCTGGTATAGCACTAGCGACAGCGCTGCTTTCAATGGGTATTTGTTCCAGCAGAATGGTCTAAATCAGCCCTACACCGCTACAGAGATGGGACAAAATTATGCCGCGTCTGCCGCAGCGGTGCAGAATCAACTGGATCTGCACCCTGTCTCGCTTAGTTTCAGCCCAGCGTCTCCATTGACGGCGAATGGTGCAACGACCGTAACTATTTCGGCGCGGATTGCTAATAGCGGTAATCTCCTGGCGCCAACTGCCGGCGTTGTGCGCTTCTACAACGGCAATCCCGATGCAGGCGGCGTTCAGATCGGCGCGGCGCAACCGGTGCAGGTAAGTGGCTGCGGGCAGATGACCATCGCCAGCGTAACCTGGCCCGACGTCGCGCCGGCGGCCTATATCATCTATGCGCGTGTTGAACCGGTCAGCGGCGAAAGTGACACAACCAATAACACGGTCAGTGGCGGGTATCTGTTTTCGACCGACCAGATCCACCTACCCCTCATTCGCCGCTAACTCTATGAATTCGGGCACACCTTGAGTGTTACGATCGAGCAATCCAGACTGGCACGAATCACAGCTCGCGGTAGCGACCTCTGGCGCTACCGCGAGCTGATCCGCAATCTCGTCATGAGCAGCCTGAAAAGCCGCTATAAAAACAGCGCGCTTGGCTTCGTGTGGAGCCTGCTCAACCCGCTAGGCATGATGCTGGTCTTCACCATCGTCTTTGGCTTTCTGATGCCAGATGTGCGGGTGGAAAAATATCCACTCTTCGTGCTGACCGGATTATTGCCCTGGAACTTCTTCTCCGCCAGCATCAACGCCGGCCTCTACAGCGTGGTGGGCAGCAGCAATCTCGTCAAGAAGGTGTACTTCCCGCGTGAAGTGCTACCCATTGCCTCGGTCCTGAGCCAGTTGATCAACTTTCTACTGGCTTTTGCCGTGCTGTTTGTCGCACTGATTGTGTTCCAGGCCAGCTTCAGCCCCTGGTTGTGGACGTTGCCCTTCGTGATCCTGATCCAGACGGTCTTCTCGACAGGTGTGGTCCTGATCTTGAGCACGCTCAACGTCTTCTATCGCGACACCGCCATGATTACCGAAGTGGTGATGCTGGCGTGGTTCTTCTTGACGCCGGTCGTCTATTCCGTCGCCCTGCTGCCGGAGACGATTCAAGTGATGGGCGTAGCGTTGCCGTTGCAGCGGCTGGTCTACATTTTCAACCCCGTGGCGTCGCTGATCGCCATCTACCGCGATCTGCTCTATTGGGGCTATCGAACGGACGTAGATTTTTTCATCAGAACCGCATTGACGGCGCTCGCCGTCTTTGCCTTTGGTTACTGGTTCTTCTTGCGCTACAGCGAGCGTTTTGGAGAAGAATTATGACGGTCGTCCGCCGGCCTGCTGTGGAGCCGGGTCAGCCAGCCATAGAATTGCATGATGTATCGCGCTCATTCCGCAAAAACCGCGACTTCGAACGATCTCTGCAGCAGCGCTTGATGCGCGCACTCACGCGCCGTCAGTCGACCATCGACGTTTTCTTTCCGTTGAAGGATGTCTCATTGCGCATTGAGACAGGCGACTTTCTCGGTATCCTCGGACCAAACGGCGCCGGCAAAAGCACCTTACTCAAATTGATCACCGGCATCATCCCGCCGACGGCAGGCGACCTGACCGTCAACGGCCGCGTGTGCTCGCTACTCGAACTGGGCGCCGGCTTCCATCCCGACCTCACCGGGCGCGAGAATATTTACCTCAACGGCTCCATCTATGGCATGAGCCGTCGCGAAATCGACAAGCGCATCGAACGCATCATCGACTTTGCTGAATTGGGTGATTTTATCGATACGCCCGTCAAGCATTACTCTTCGGGGATGTACGTGCGACTGGGCTTTTCGGTTGCGATCCACACCGATCCTGACATTCTGTTGGTGGATGAAGTGCTCGCGGTGGGTGACGTCAATTTTCAGCAGAAATGCCTGCGCAGCATCGAGTTGTTCCGCAACCGCGGCGGCACTCTGATTCTGGTCTCGCATGACCTGAGCACCATTCAGTCGGTCTGCACCCGTGCGATCTGGCTCGAAGATGGCCGTATCCATGCCGATGGCGACCCGCTCGATGTAGGCATGGCTTACTTGGAAAGCATGGCGCATCGCGAACACGAACACACGCAGGTCGACGCAGCAAACGAAGCATCGCGTCGCTGGGGAACTGGACGCGTGCGCATCCATACCGCCGAGCTTTGCAGCGCCGACGGGCAGCCACGCGACTATTTTCACAACGGCGAGACCCTCCACATTCGTCTTCACTATCATGCCGACGGCGTCGTTTCAGCACCTATCTTTGGGATTGCCATCCATCACCAGAACGGCGCCCATGTCGCCGGCCCCAATACCGATTTTGACGGACTTGTGTTGGGCGACCTTCAAGGGGATGGGTGCGTCGAGTACATCGTACCAGCGTTGCCTTTACTGGAAGGCGTCTACAACCTCACCGTAGCCGTCGTCGATGCAACCAATACCGAAACCTACGACTACCGGGATCGCCTGAGCCAGTTCCGCGTGCTGCGCGGCGCCGCCACCGACCGCTATGGATTGGTCGCATTGGGAGGTTATTGGCAAACCCCGGAAATCAACACGACAAGCAGAGAGGCTATTTTCCAGGAGTGAAGACAAAATCATCGGACAGCGTGTTGATGATCAGCCAAGACATCCTCGGCCGCTCGATGGCCGGGCCAGGCATCCGCACCTATTCCCTGAGCCAGGTTCTTGCCAGGCATAGGCGCACCCTGGTGGCGTCCCCACGTCATGACGCGGCCGACCTGCCCCCCAATGGGGCAGAGTTTCACCATTTTGAACTGGGGGACTGGTCAACCCTGGCGCCGCTTGTCCAGCAATGCTCCGTCTGTGTTGCGCAGGGTGACATTGTCAACATCTTCCCAGAACTTGCCGACGTCGACGCCGCCGTGGTGATCGATGGCTATACTCCTTATCTGGCCGAACATCTTTCCACCTGGGCGCATCTACCGGTTGCCGAGCAGATTCCTCACTGGAGCCTGCGGTTGCAAATCCTCAACCGTCAGTATCGTGTGGGCGATTTCTTTATCTGCGCCAGTGAACGCCAACGCGATTGGTGGTTGGGTTTGCTCGAAGCGCACGGTCGCATCAATCCGGCGACGTTGGCTGACGACCCTTCCCTGCGACGGTTGGTTGAGGTTGTCCCTTATGGGCTGCAAAGCGAACCGCCCATTCATACACGCCAGGTGATCCGCAACGTATGGCCGGGGATCGGGGATGAGGATAAGGTGCTGCTGTGGGGCGGCGGCCTCTGGCCCTGGCTTGACCCGCTGACGGCGATCCGCGCGGTGGCGCGCCTGTGGGCGCAACGCCAGGATCTCCGCCTGATCTTCCCTGGCACGCGACATCCGAACCCGGCCGTCGAAACTATGCCGACGCACACCGCCGCGGCCAAGCAACTGGCCGCCGAACTTGGCCTGTACGACAAAGCCGTCTTCTTTGGCGACTGGATTCCCTACGCGGACTGGGACAACGTGCTGCTGGAGAGCGATCTAGCATTGTCACTCCACTTCGACACGCTGGAGACGCGGCTGGCCTTTCGCAGCCGTCTGTTCGATTACATCCGCGCCGGCGTGCCCGCCATCGTCAGTCAGGGCGATGCCACCGCGGAGATTATCGCGCACCATGGGCTGGGCATGGTGACGCCGATCGCCGATGTCGAGGCCGTGGCCGCGGCATTGGCGGCTTTGCTCGACGAGCCACGCCACACCCGCGCCGCCGCTTTCGAGGCCGCGCGCACCCAATTCACTTGGGAACATGCCGCCGAGCCGCTGGTGCGTTTCTGCCTGAACCCTTACCGGGCGCCGGATAAGGCCATCCTCGGCGAGAAGCTTGGCAATCCCGCGCAGGTTACGCTCGCCGAGCAACTGGCGACGACGCAAAAGACCATCGCAGCCTACGAATCCGGCAAGTTTATGCGGATGATGCATGCCCTCGACCAGGTCAAACACCGCTTTTTCCCGACCGCTCAGAACGACCGCACGACGCCCGCATGAAGACCACCGTCATCGTCCCGGTGTGGAACGGGCGCCGCTATCTGGAGCGTTGCTTCACCGCGCTGCTGGCGCAACGCACCTGGGCGGGTGAGGCCCCCGAGCTGATCGCCGTGGACAACGCATCGACCGATGGCGGCGCCGACTTCATCGCCGCGCGCTTCCCCACCGTCCGCTTGTTGCGCAATCGCACCAATCAGGGCTTTGCCGGCGGCTGCAATCGCGGCCTCGAAGCCGCTAACGGCGAACTGCTGATCTTGCTCAACCAGGATACGCAGGTGCAGCCCGGCTGGTTGAATGCGCTGCACGCCGCGGCTGCCGACCCAACCGCCGGTGCGATCGGCTGCAAAATCCTCTACCCAGACGCGCGCACCATCCAACACGCCGGCGCCACGCTGGAGTGGCCGCTTGGTCTGGCCCACCATATCGGCGCGGGCGAGCTGGATCAGGGGCAATGGGACGCGCTGCGCGAGGCGGAGTTCGTCACCGGCGCGGCATTGGCAATCCGCAAAGAGGTGCTGGCGCAAGTGGGTCCCTTCGACGAAGGCTTCTGGCCCGGTTACTTTGAGGACGCCGACCTCTGTCTGCGCATCCGCCAGGCGGGGTGGCGCATCCTCTATGCGCCACAAGCCGTGCTGCTCCATCAGGAATCGACCAGCGTGCGCGACGCCGCACGCCGCGCTTATTACTATCAGTGCGGACGGCTGCGCCTGCTGCTCAAACATCTGGAACCCGAGCGCTGGCTAGAGGAATTTATTGCAGTCGAACAGGAAAACCTGCCAAAATTTGTGCGTGGGCAAGAGGGATTTGCGCTACAACTTGCTTACTCAACCATAATGATGGCCGCGCCGACGCTATTGGTTGATGTCTGGCGCGCCGACCCCGAGACCATCGTGCAGATTGTGGATGCGCTCCGCACCTTCTATCGTCTGTCCATTGAGGAGACAAACCGCCTCCACGCCGAACGCCTGGCCGCCACGACGCCGGCGTGGCGCACCGTAAGCGAAGCGCCGGCAAGACCCCAGGAGCGTTTACGTTTGCCTTTGCTCTCCGACTTTACATTTACATCCAAGGTGCGCGGGATTGGCCCGCTCGTTGAAAGCTTCCGTCGCGTCTGGTACAATGTGGCCGCACGCTGGGGCAACCAGCATCTTCGGCTGCAACAGGATAGCATCAATGCCGAGTTGGCCGAGGAGCTTGCATTGCTGCGTCAGCAGTTCGACCTAATGCTGGCCGAAAACGCCAGGCTGGCAGCAACCATCGCCCAGATGCAGCAAGAGAAAACGTAAGTGAATCGCACATGACCGGACAGACCACCTCACCACCATCCTTTGACGACGCATTGCCCGCCGATACACTGATCGAAATCGACGATCCTGCCATCGACCCTGCCGCGGTCATGAACGAAATTCGCCGGCGCATTGCGCAGCGTCGCCGCGAGTTGGGCTACGAAAACCGCTCGTTTCCGAGTTACGGCGCCGCCATCTACCAGGGCGAGCCAAACGATATTGCATTTGACAAAGACCTTCATTACTTCCTGCGCCTGGCCAATGCCACCTTTGCCGAAGCCGAAACCGAGGCGGTGCTGGCCGATTCGCCGGCAATGCGCGTCCCCATACTGGGGCGTTTGTGGGGGATGGTGCGCGGCGGCGCGCATAACCTGGTCATCTTCTATGTCAACCGCGCCATCACGCATCAGACGAGCGTGAACAGCTATCTCGTCAGCGCCATCAATCGCCTCACCGCCGTCGTCGAGGAGCAGCAGCGCACGATCAACCGGCTGCAATCCGAGCTGGAGACAGAGCGGCAACGCAGAGCGCCCTAACCTAAATCTTTTTTGACGCAGAGATGCAGAGATGCGCAGAGAAAAGCATTTTCATTGCCCATGGCGTCCTGGCAGGGCATAACGCTAATATGAAAATATGAAATTTGCACTCGTCTCACCGCGCTACGGCGCGGATCTGGGGGGCGGCGCTGAGATGCTGGCGCGCGGTTTGATGCGCGAATTGGCGCGACAAGGACACACCGTCGAAGTCTGGACGTCGTGCGCGCGCGACCATTACACGTGGCGCAACGAACTGCCGGCGGGCGAGAGCACCATCGACGGCATCCGCACGCTGCGCTTTCCCATCGACCATTGGAACCTCAGCGAGCGCGTCCGGCTGGAAACCCAACTCAACGCCTATCACCATCTCAGCACAGATGACCAATACGCGTGGGTGGAGAGCGGGCCGATCAGCAGCGCGCTCTGCCGGCATGTCGCGGCGCGAGCCGATGCGTTCGATGGGATCATCGCGCTGCCCTACGCCAACCCGATGGTGCACGCCGCGGCGTGGATGGCGCCTGCCCGAATGTTGCTGTGGCCCTGTCTCCACAACGAGCCGTATGCCTATCTGGAGCCTGTTCATCTGCTGCTGGAAAGCGTCTGGGGCGTGTTGTTCAATAGCCCCGAGGAGCAACTGTTAGCCTCCGAAAAAATCGCAGCAACCATGCCGCGCCACGCCGTGATGGGCGTCGGCGTCGAACTTGCGGCGCCTGCGCCTGCCTCTGTTCGCGCCCCTGTTCCCACCGTCAAGCCGCGCCGCGGGCTGCTCTATGTGGGGCGTTTGGAAGGCGGCAAGAACGTCTCGCTGCTCTACAGTTACGTGCGCCGGATGGCGCTCGAAGGTTGCGACATCTCGCTCACAGTGGCGGGCAGCGGGCCGCTGCACCCGCCGGCGCGCCCGGCGTTTCGCGATCTCGGCTATGTCGATGAGGCGACGAAAGCAGCGCTGTACAGCAACGCCCTGGCCTTGGTGCAGCCCTCCGAGAACGAGAGCTTCTCCATTGTCGCCATGGAAGGCTGGCTGTGTGCGACGCCTGCTATCGTCAATGATGGCTGCGCGGTCACGCGCGGCCATGTGCTGCGCAGCCGCGGCGGGCTGGCCTACCAGGGCTACGCCGACTTTGCCGAGGCCGTCTTGTGGCTGCAACAACACCCCGAGCTTGCACAGCGCATGGGCGCCAATGGCAAGCAGTATGTCCAGGCCAACTACGCCTGGCCCACAGTCGCCAGACGCTTTGTCGACACAGTTGCGCGCTGGAACAGTGAACGGGCGCGATGAGCAAAAAGGTGCTCCATCAATTTTCGGAAGGCGCCGCGCCAGGCGACGCCATCACCGGGCAGATGTTGTCGATCCGGCAGTGGCTGCGCGACGAAGGCTATACGTCGGACATCTTCGCCGCCAGCATTCATCCCGCGCTCCAGGGGGAAGTCAGCGATGCGCTGCGCTATCGCCCCAAGCTGGGTGAAGCGCAGGTCGTCTATCACCACAGCATCGGCTCGACGGTCGCGGACCAGTTGCGCCAGCAGCGGGCGCGCCTGTTGCTGATCTACCACAATGTCACGCCGCCTGAATTCTTTCAGCAAAGCGACCCTGGTCTGGCCGCGCAACTTCAGCGCGGCATCGACCAACTGCCCTTGCTGTGTCCGCATACGGCGCTGGCGCTGGGCGACTCCACCTACAACACCGCCGCGCTGGTGGAGGCGGGTTTTCCGTGCACGGGCACGCTGCCGCTGCCGCTCGACGCGGCCCAATACCAGTTTGCAGACGATCCGGCGGTGCTGGCGACGCTGGCCGACCGGACGCCGCTTCTGTTGTACGTTGGCCGGCTCGCGCCCAACAAGCGCCAGGACGATCTGATCAAGCTGCTTTTCATGGTGCGCCGCATCCTGCCGGAGGCCAGGCTGGCGCTGGTTGGCTCGCTCTGGTCGCCTCCTTACGTGCGGTGGCTGCACGATCTGGTGCGGAGCCTGGGGCTGCAAGACGCAGTCATCTTTGCTGGCCATGCGTCGCAACAGGCGATGGTGACCTACTACCGCCATGCCGATCTCTACGTGTCGATGAGTGAACATGAGGGATTTGGCAAACCGCTGGTCGAAAGCATGTATTTCGACCTCCCTGTGCTGGCGTATGCGTCCACGGGCGTGCCCGATACGCTGGGCGGGGCCGGCGTGCTCTTTCACGAGAAAAACTTCGAGGCGCTGGCCGAATTGGCCGACCTGCTGATACACGATCAAACGCTGCACGCCCATATCCTCGCCCGCCAGCGCGCGCGCTTGCACACATTTCTGATGCCTGCCGTGCGCGCACAATGGCAACGTTATCTTGAAAACTTTTGGAATGGAAACCCTTTGCAATGAAACGCTCGAATATTCAATTTTTAGCCTGCCCCCTCTGTCACAGCGCGCTTGAACTCAGCGCCGACGATGGCGACGAACATATCGTCGCCGGCGCGCTCCGCTGCACGCGCTGCGCCACGACCTATCCCATTGAACGCAGGATGGCGAACTTGATCCCCTTGCAGTCGACCGAAGTGCACAAGCTGCGCGAAATGAAGGGATGGGTCAATCTCTGGGAGAAAAAAGGAATGTATGTCAACCCCACGACTTTTCATTCCATCAGTCTGCCTTTTATCGGCGGCATGTGGACGGAGGTGGCGCGCATGTTCATGCTGGCATTTGACGCGCTGCACCTGACCGGCGACGAAATGGTGCTCGACGTCGGCGCGGGTCAGGGCTGGGCTTCGCGCTACTTTGCCGCCAAAGGTTGCCACGTCTTCACAAGCGACATTGTCGATGACGAGTTCTACGGCCTCGGCCGCGCCTGGGCGATTATGGATCACGCCAATGTTTACTTCGAGCCGATGCTGGCCGACGGCGAACGTCTGCCATTTCCCGACAACCAGTTTGACGTTGTCTTTATCTCGACGGCGTTGCATCACTTTGTCGAGCAAGGCCCTTTTCTGCAGCAGGCGCACCGCGTGCTCAAACCGGGCGGGCGCATGATGGTGTCCAACGAGCCAGCCATCCCCATTTTTGCGCGTGAGGCGGATGTCACCGACCCACTCGAGGAGATTCAGGAAGGGATCGTCGAACGTCGTCCAAAGGTCTACGAATACGTGCGCTCGATGCACGACGCCGGCTTTGTGGATGTGACGGTGGACGCGTTCGAGACCTTTCACGCCGCGCCGGCGGAGATCCGGAGCTGGCAGCTTGCCACGCGCGCCGAGCTGATGCGCACAATCCGCCCGCGGCTACGCCCGCTGGCGTGGCTGGTGTATACCAGTCTGGCGCTCTTTCCGGGGTGGCTGACAGGCCAGATTGCCCTCCATATTCGCGGCGGCAGCATTATGATGCAAGGATATAAACCGTAGCGGATGAAACAGATCACTTCAAGAGCCATCCAAAGGGCGAAGTCGATCCTGCGCCCTCACAAGAAAGCTGTGCGCTCGCGCAGGAGAGCCACCACCGCGGATGTCAAGGCCGCGTATCGGCTGTTTCTTGCACGAAAACCTGAAAGCAGACGAGCGACCGCAGAGTATGTTGCGAGTGGAGCCACGATCCCGCAACTGATCAATAGCGTCCTGTCCAGGCCAGAGTTTCACGTGCAGAAGCAAGGTGACGAAATGGCGTGGGAGGCGCTATTTGGCGTCGATCATTGCAGCCCGTTGTGGCACTATTACGCCAATTTCGACGCCATCAGTCTGATCCGCGAGTACGAAGACCCGGAGCGCGGCCCGAAAAAGGGGCACATCGTCAACTTCCAGGGCGTCGCCGTAAACACCGCCTTTCTACCTCACGTCCTCGCCGGCAAGGAAGGCCAGGTCGAGGCGTGTCCCATTCCCGCCAACTGGCATGCCGACATTGCCGAATGGGCCGCGGCGTTCCGTGCGGTCGAACTGGCGCGGGACAGTTTCACCATGATCGAGCTTGGCTGCGGCTGGGGCTGCTGGATGAACAACACCGGCGCGGCGGCCAGAAAGCGTGGCCTCCCGCTGCATCTGATCGGGGTGGAGGCAGATGCAGGCCACTTGCGCTTTGCGGCTGAGGCCATGCACACCAATGGCTTCAGCGCGGAGCAATACACGCTGATCCGCGGCGTGGCTGGGGTGCGCACCGGCAGGGCGCTGTTCCCGAAGCAAGATCTCCCTGGCGCCCATTGGGGGCTGGAGCCGGTCTTCGACGATGATCCGGAGCAGTTTGCGTTGCAGCAACAGTCAGGCTTATACGAAGAAGTTCCCATCATCGCTCTGGCCACCGTCATTGGCGACCGCCGCCGGATCGATCTGATCCACATCGACATCCAGGGCGGCGAGGCGGATTTTGTCGAGCAGAACATTGCCACCCTGACCGAGAGAGTCGCGTATTTGTTGATCGGCACGCATTCCAAACCCATCGAAGGCAAGCTGTTCGACGTCTTGCTGAAGGCGGGCTGGCATTTAGACATCGAACGCCCCCTCTTGTTTAGCCTGCGCGACGGACAACCAGTCACTGGGATCGATGGCGTGCAAGGCTGGCTGAACCCGCGCATTGGGAGCGTTCCACCATTCAACTAGGATAAGGGTGGTGTTCCCAAGGACGCGATTGCACAGCGATGCGTCACTCCGCCTGTGCTATAATGCGCGCACAATCGTGCACCTCAATTTCGAACCGAAAAGGGAACTGCGATGAAAGGCATCAGACTGCTGCTCCTCTTCTTTCCGGTGGCTGTCGCCGCCGAGCTTTTGCACTGGGGCGATCTTGTCATTTTTGCCACCTCCGCGCTGGCGATCATCCCGATTGCCGGGCTGCTGGGCGAGGCGACCGAGGCGCTGGCTGAAAAAACCGGCCCGCAGCTCGGCGGCCTGCTCAACGCCAGCCTGGGCAACGCGGCCGAGTTGATCATCACCATCGTGGCGATCACAGCCGGCAAAATGGAGTTGGTCAAGGCCAGCATCATCGGCTCGATCCTGGGCAACCTGCTCTTCGTGCTGGGGTTGAGTCTCCTGCTGGGCGGCATCAAGCACGGCTCGCAGCGTTTCGACCGCAGCCGCGTCTCGCTGGACGGCAACATGGTCATCCTGGCTGCCATCGCCATCAGCATTCCGTCGCTCTTCAACGAATTGATCGAGCCGAACTTTCAGCGCGTCGAGACCTTGAGTCTGACCACGGCGGCCGTGGTGCTTGTCCTCTACGTGCTCTCGATCATTTACACCTTGCGCCAGCCGGTCACAAACCATGTGTCCCACGGCGCGTCCATCGAACCCTCGCACGCCGGCCCGCACTGGAGCGTCAGCCGCGCGCTGCTGATTATGGTGGCGGCCGTCGCCGGGCTGGCGGTCATGTCCGAATATCTGGTGGGATCGCTGGAAGTCGTGACCGAAACCTTTGGGCTGAGCGAGTTCTTCGTCGGCATCATCCTGGTGCCGATCATCGGCAACGTCGCCGAACATCTCGTGGCGGTGCAGGTGGCCATGAAGAATCAGATGGATCTCAGCCTTTCGATTGCGCTCGGCTCCAGCCTGCAGATTGCGCTCTTTGTGGCGCCGCTGCTCGTCTTTATTTCCTTGTTCTTGGGCAACCCGATGACGCTGGAGTTCAACCATCCTGAAGTGCTGGCGATGGTGGCCGCCTCGATCATTGCCGCGTTTGTGGCCGTGGATGGACGCTCCAACTGGCTCGAAGGCGCGATGTTGATCGCTGTCTATCTGATCCTGGGGATTGGATTTTTCTTCCTGCCGGCGATGGTGTAAGGGGGGGCGAGTTGCGAGGGAGAGGGGACTTGACTCCCTATCTCCCTTTCTCCCCCTCTCCCAGCGCTACCTACCTCACAATCGACGGCAGATAAAGGCGCGCACCCGCTTCGATCAAAACAGCGTAGACGCCTACGCCCCTGCTTGCCGCCGAAGCCAGCACTTCGCCCTCGCTGTTCGTGCTGAAGGTGGTGGGCAGCTTCTCCCACGTCGCACCATCCCAGAAGTAGAGCGAACGTTCCTCCAGCGCCGCGGCGGAGGTCACTGTGGCTGAAGTCACCGTGGCGGAGGCCGCGGTCGCCAACCCCGGCGAGCCATTTGCCAGATAAATATTGATCGAACCTTGCGTCACCAACGACGGCGGCAGGGCGATCAGCCGATAGGGCTGCCCGAAGATGCGCGTGGCGGGGGGCAGCGGTAGCGTGCCGGCCATCGACTGGATGGCGACGAACTGATCCGCGGTCAGGCTTGTGTCCGCGGGCAGCAGGAAGAACGCCTTCCCGTCGGACGAAGTGACCGGCGCAAAGCCGATCTTCTGCTTTGGTCCCGGCACCGCGCCGCCGCCGATGCCGTAGTCGATGATCGCCTCGCGGCGTGGGTTCTCTTCGCTGGCCGGCTCCTCCACCCACACCTGCACAAAGGCAGCGGGCGTCAGACCGGAGACCGTAAAGACGCCCGCCCAGCCGTCCTCGCCCGGGGTCAGGGGAAGGATGGCCGTCGGCGTCGCGTCGTGCTCCGGATAGAGCCGAGCGCGCACGGTGGCGCCTTCGAGCACCTGCCGCACAAAGATGCCAACTTCTGTGGGCGAGATGGGTGTGATCTCAATGACCGGCGCCCAGGCAGGATCACGGCGCATCGTGAGCAACGTGTCGCCTGCCTCGATCCGTTCACAGCCAAACTGATGGCGCGGCATGTCGGGCAACTCCGCGTAATCGTTGATGTCGATGACGCAGAGCCGGTCGTCCGCCAACGCACCCGTCAACGTCACCACCGGCGGGACCACGTTTTGGGGCGGTCGCCCCTGGTCGAGAATGCGGTCGGCGACGCCATCGCCGTCCACATCGCGCAGCAGAAACGCGCGCGCCTCCGCTGAGGCGGATTCGTTCTCTTGGTAGGCCAGGTCAAAGGTCTGGCCGACCAGCGGCGGCGGATCAAGCGGATCCGTTATAAAAGTCACATTGACCAGGCCGATCGGAGGCGTCGCGGTGAATGGCGTTGTCGTCTGTGGCGTCTGCACCCACGGATGCCACGTCTGGATCGTCTGCCACTCGGTGCGTTTGACGTTGAACGCGCCCAGAGTGGCGCCGCACGCCGCGTCCCAATGCGCAGCATTCCAGACAAACGCCTGATTGGACGCTTCGTAAACCCAGCCCATCGCACTGCCCGTGCAGGCAAAGGTCTCGTTCACTACGCCGCTGGGCAGCACGGCAATGTAGGAGTCAAACTGGCCAAGCAGGTAATGCCCCAGCTCGTGAGCAAGCGCCGCAGCCCAATCCCGGCTGACATCGACGCCAGGGGACAGCGGCTGCGTGGGCGGCAGGCCATAGCGGTTCCATTGACTGCCCATGTATATGTGTCCGGGGTCGTAGACAAAATCGACGCCAGACGCGGGATCGGGCGTCGGCGCGGTCACTTCGCCTTTGATGTAGGAGAGCGGGCGCATGGCATTGCTGCTGTACAGCCACAGGTCGGTCGCCGCGTTGTTCCATTCACGGTAGTTCTGGTAGACCACGACGTCGCCCAGGGCAAACTGCCCGTCCGTAAACCGATAGAGATGATCGGAGGCATCCTCAAAACGCTGCGTCAATGCTGCGCGATCGGCGTCGTTCAGGCTCCACTGCGCCGACGCGACGAGATCACGCACGTACAGCGGCCGCTGCAGGACAAGCCGCATCTCAGGTTGATTCCACCCTGGATAGAGCACAAAGGCCGCCGCGTTGACTGGCTGCGGCGCGCCGGAGGTCATATAGCGGGCGCCGCGTGGAGTCGTTTCGACGACAGTGCGCGCCCAGAGCGCGTCGCCCAGTTGGATCGCGCCGTCATCCTGCACATAGCCGTTGGCATCGGTTGTATAGGCCGCACCCACGCCGCGCAGATCGTGCACTTCGGCATTCGCTGCGGGCTTCAGACAATTTACATCATCGCAGACACGAATCCGCGGCAATGCAAAGGTAATGCTCAGCCGCGGCGTCTGTCCGCTGCTGTTTTCCGCGCTGTGAAACTCGCGGCCATCCCCGGTTACGGCGCCGGTGTCCAACATCAACCCAAAGTTGCGCGTTGGCTGACTTACCCAATCCTGCACGAGTGACGTAAAAATGCGGCTGGTAAAGGAAATATATTGGTTGGTGGTCGCGGGCGCGTTCCAGGATTCAAAGGAGCCTACATCCGGCTGATTGTTCCAGGTTGTCTTGGTGGCGTCCCAATCGCTGGCAACGCCATACACCAGGATGGAGCCGGCGCTGCCAACGGTCTGGTAGAGATCCAATTCGGCGCTCTGAATCGCTGCACCCGGCGGGACGGCGGCGAGGTCGAAGCGGAGGTAGGTGCGCTGCCGGAACGCGGTCGCGCCCAAATTGATGCGCAGCACATCAGCGCGGGCAAAGCTGGCGTCGGCAGTGGCCGAATCAACGTAGGTGTCCTGGATCGGGCGGAATGTGCGTGTCGTGAGGTCAGCCGTATGGCCTGTCGCCGGCGCGACCGCGCCGTCCACTTGTGCAAAGACGCCGCGCGTGAGCAGCAGCGCAACCACACAAACCAATGCAAAGACGCCGGCAAGTCGCAATAAAAGGTGTTTCATATTCGCTCCTCCTCGTGTATCCTGGCGAGGACGGAGAGAACATCCTTCCTCGCACTGCTTACCAGTTGGACTCGCCCCGATTGGCCTCGATCCGGCTGTCGCGTTCGGCCACGGCGCGCGGCAGGTCGAGAATGTGAATGACGCCGTTGTCGAACTCAAGCAGTCCGCGGCGACGCCAATCCCCCAGAATCCGGTTGACCCATTCGCGGCGTGCGCCGATCATGGAAGCCAGATCAGTCTGATTGAGACCCAGATCGACGATGTACGCTTGACCCGCCGTCAGCTCGCGGCCATAGCTTTCGTTGTTTTGCAGGATGATGTGCAGCAACCTACCTGCTGCATCGAACTGCGCAATCGACTCCGCATAGGCCGCGGTCCAGCGCAACTTACCCGACAGCAGCCGGATAAACGCCATGGCAAAACGCGGCATCGTCTCCAGATGGTAGAGAAAACGATCTTGCGCCATGCTCAACAAGGAGACGGCATCGATCGACTTCGCCGTGGCCGAACGCGGCGCGTGATCCACCGCAGCCAATTCGCCGATCACATCATTGGTCGAAAAAATAGCGATGGATGTCTCATTGCCAGACGGGCTGGTGGTGAAAATGCGCACCTTGCCCTTGAGCACAAAATAAACTTCACGACTCTCGTCACCTTGTCGAAAAATGATTTCCTCGCGACCGTATTCTTTCAGACGCAGATCTTGTACAATAGTTTCGATCTCTTTTTCTGGAAGATCAGCAAACAGAGGCATAGTGTTTAATAAGGCAACGCGCCGAGCCAATGTTTTGTCTTGCAAACGAGCCTCCCATACGATACGCTTTTGGAGTCATACCGGCAATAACCCACTCATCCGGCCATCTGTGCATTTCTGCACAGAAAAGATGTGCACTGTGACGCAGCCTTCTGCACAGAAAATCGGCACACTGGATTATGGTTCATTCCGGTGCGATACGCAACCGCGAGCAGCCACCGGGGGTATGCCAGAAATGTTGGCGAAAACGTCCCCGGCACTGGTCAAGAGCCTTCTCCTAAGAGCGTATCCTGTGACCAGTGCCGGGGACGCACCAATACCTTGGGACAACCCACTCTAGACGCCGTAACCTATCGCCACTGATTACGTCTGATCTAGGAAAGGGGTTGTATTTGCCTCAAAAATGGTTATCGCGCCACCAAGATTGGAACAACGACGTTCATGACGATTTTTGCGTGGCTCATAATCGGCCACTTCATCGGTGACTGGATGTTCCAAAACGATTGGATGGCGCGCGACAAACGGGGTCGCTGGTGGAGCGCCCAGTGCGTCGTCCATTGTCTTGTCTATGCAGGCATACTTGCGCTGGTTGCGTGGTTGGGCAGCGGTCGCACCCTTGCGATCGGTCAGCTTAGCCTCATCTTCTGCTTCATCCTCCTCACCCATTGGCTGATCGACGGGTTCAATCTTGCCCATCATTGGGGGCGTATCATCAGCCAAACGCAGAGTGACTTCGTGCGTATCGTCGTCGATCAGACCATACATCTGCTGGTGTTGGGTGTGACAGCTTCCATCTTCTTTCCGTAGCCGCGCACAAAGATGCGTATAGCGTTGTCGCGACGCCCATCTACGAATCAAGGCCACTGATGACGATATTAGTGCGCCGTCTGCGCACTTCACGCCCCAAGCTGACGACCATGGTAATGAGGGTCAGCGGCACGACAAAGATCAACATAAAGTCTCGGTATTGCGTGACAGTCGGATGGTTGGCAGCATCAAGCAGCAGGAAGACAGTGTAAGCAACGTAATAACCGAGAAATACCGCGCCTTCCCACCGCGCAATGACATTGCCGGTCACAAAGATCGGCAGACAGGCAACCGCCACCGCCACCATGAAGGGCATGTCCAGATTCAACGCGCCGGGCGAAACCGGCACGCCGCGCGGCGCAACTATCGCCGTCAACGCCAATACGGACAACAGGTTGAAGATATTGCTGCCCACCACATTGCCCACCGCGATATCACGTTCCCCCTTGATCGCCGCCATGACCGAGGCCGCCACTTCGGGCAGGGAAGTGCCCAGCGCCACAATCGTCAGACCGATCACTAACTCACTCATGCCGAACAAGCGCGCCAGGCTGCTCGCGCCCTGGACGAAAAGTCGCGACCCGAGGATCAACATCACCAACCCGACGACGATGAACAGGATATTGAGGAGGTTTCTCCGCACACTTTTGGGTTCATGGGAAGCATACTCCTGTTCATATTCCGACTTCACCGCAGCGTTGCGCTCGCGTCGGCTCTGCCACAGCAGAAAACCAATATAGGCCAGCATCAAACCAAACAGCCCGATGCCTTCCAGTTGGGTGACGACGCCGTTGCGCGCCAACACCCAAACCAGCACAGAAGCGCCGATCATGAGCGGCACATCAAGACGCACCAATTGCTGGGCGACAAGCAGCGGCGTGATCAGCGCCGACAACCCCAGAATCAGCAGCACGTTAAGGATATTGCTACCCACAACATTGCCGATCGCCAAATCCGGCTGACCGGCCAACGCCGACTGCATGCTGACCGCCAATTCCGGCGTGCTGGTGCCGAAGGCGACAATCGTCAACCCAATCACCAGCGGTGCGATGCCAAGCGCTGCGGCCAGACGGCTGGCGCCTCGCACCAGCAGTTCGGCCCCCGCCACCAGCACGATGAGCCCCCCTATCATCAATCCTAAAGTAATCCCCATTGCCTGCTCATCCGTTTCAATGCTTGTCTACATCTATAGTGAACCGATTTAACGCCGTTACAGTAGCACACAACCTGGCGCTCGCTCCGTAACACAACCCGACATTTTCACGACAAAAAAGCGGGTCGTCGATTTGACGACCCACTTGTGACTCTCTTTTGATCAGCACCTATGTCCCTCTGGGGACGCGAACCATGAAAATACCTTTCTCTGCGAGCCTCTGCCTCTCTGCGACTCTGCGTCAAAGATTATTTCTAGCTTACATACTCGCTCAATCGGCCAATTGCGGTGTCACGATGTCAAACCAGAACTTGCCGCTGCGCGCGTTGTTGAGCGGCACGTGGATGTGCTTGACTTCCAGATATTCCTTGAGACCCCACGTACCCAGTTCACGCCCGATGCCACTCTGTTTGTAGCCGCCAAAGGGCGCTTCAGCGTTGATCATGTGATAGTCGTTGATCCAAACGGTGCCCGCCTGGATGCGTCGCGCCACGCCGATCGCGTTGTCGACGTCACGGCTCCATACGCCGGCCGCCAGCCCGTAGATCGTGTCGTTCGCCATGCGGATAGCGTCCTCAAGGCCGTTGTACTTGATCACGCAGAGCACCGGGCCGAAAATCTCTTCCTGGGCGATGCGCATGGAGTTGTCGACATCGGTGAAGATCGTTGGCGAGATAAAGTAGCCATTTTGCAAGTCGGCGGCGTCCGGACGTTTGCCCAGCAGCACCGGCGTGGCGCCCTCTTCGATGCCTAGCTTGATATATTCCTCGACCGATTTGAGTTGACCCGCCGAGATCAGCGGGCCAAGATCCGTCTCGCCATCACTCGAATGGCCAAGCTTGAGCTTTGCGGCGCGATCAACCAGCCGCGTGATGAACTCGTCGTAGATGCTGGCCGGCACGAAGAGGCGCGTGCCTGATTCGCAAGCCTGGCCGTTATGCATAAAGGTGGCCCACAAGCTGCCGTCGATTGCCAAATCGAGGTCCGCGTCCTCCAGAATGATGTTCGGGCTTTTGCCTCCCAATTCGAGCGTCACCTTCTTGATGGTGCTGGCCGCCTGCTGCATAATCTCGCGGCCCACTTCTGTGCTGCCCGTAAAGGCGATTTTGTCGACCAGCGGGCTGGTGCAAAGCTCCGGCCCCACGACCTGGCCCGGCCCGGTGATGACGTTGAAGACGCCCGGCGGCAACAGCCCTGTGTCGTGGATGATCTCGGTCAGCTTGAGCAGGCTCAGCGGCGTGAACGTGGCTGGCTTGATGACCACCGTGTTGCCTGCCGCAAGCGCGGGCGCCATCTTCCAGATCGCCATCAGAAAGGGGAAATTCCACGGGATGATCTGGGCGCAGACGCCGATCGGCTCGCGCACGACGAAGTTGTACGACATCGCCGGAAAGGTGATTTGCGACACCGGCTCCAGCGGTTCCATGTCCGCCAGCTTGGCAAAATGGCGGAAATGAATCAACCCCACGGGGATGTCGAGCAAATAGGCCTTGCGCCACGTGCACCCGCCGTCGCGCATTTCCGCTTCGGCGATCTCATCCTGGCGCGCCTCGATGGCATCCACCAGGGCGTGCAGCAGCCGCGAACGTTCGCCCGGCGCCATCTGCGCCCAATAGCCATCGTCGAACGCATCACGCGCCGCTTTGATGGCGAGCCGCGTGTCCTCGATGTCCGCCTGTGCGATCATGCCGAGCGTTTCACCGGTGGAAGGGTCGATAGTGGGGCGATATTGCTCGGCAAGCGGGGCGCGCCACTCGCCGTTGATGTACAGGTTGTGGTGCGGCGCATCGCCGTTATGGTTTGGCATAAGTTTCCTCGGTTGAACTTGAGTGAACTGGTGCGAGACAACTCACGGCGTCCAAGGATGCTTGCAACGCCGTGACAACCTCACCGTATCAAGCGCAAGTTCTGAAAAGATTGTGGAACAATTGAGCAAAGATGACCCGTCGCACTTTTCTTAATCTATCCTTTAGGATTGACTAACGCCGCTCTCAGGAAAGTGCAGGATACTATGGATGCGCTGTTGTTCCGATGCCGGCACCCTTCTTACCGGCCAAAGAAAGTGTTCAAAGCTCCCAGCTTTGAACCTTTCAGCAAAGATAGAGTCCCACTGACGCGAAGTCGGTGGGACTTTTCTTGCAGCGCTCGCCATCTTTTCGAGCAAAGAGAAGCAGGCGACGGGAAGGGCGGTCACGTTCGCGTGGCCAAACCTTCCCGCTGCTGGAGCAGGCTGCGTCTCTAGAGAAAACTGTGTCTTCAGGGCAGACGCTTACCGCGCCACCGGCAGCCGCACATTGTCGCCCCATTGCCATCCACGAACCGCCCTAATTGCGCACATTCGAGCATCCCAGCAAAGAATTTAAGGTGCATCGTCCGGGTCTATCAAATCGCCCTGAACATGGTAGACTTGCCCAAATTCAGGATTCATTTCAACAAAAGATGGAACGAGAGATGCAAATGACAATCAAAGCTGTGCTCTGGGATCTGGATGGCACTATCGCGGACTCCGCAGCGCTGCACTATCAAGCATGGCAGGGCATTATGGGTCGCTACGCCATCCATTACACCCATCAGATGTTCGTGGATAGTTTTGGGCGGAACAATGCCGAAATCCTTACTGAACACTTTGACGCAGCCGACGCTGCTACAATTCAGTGGGTCTCGCACGAGAAAGAAGCGGACTTTCGTGCGCTGCTTACACCGGGCGCCTTGGAGCCGCTGCCCGGCGTGCTGGATTGGCTGGCCTGTTTCCGCCAGCAAGGGCTGCCACAGGTAATCGGCTCGTCCGGCCCGATGGCAAATATTGCCGCGATGGTGCACGCGCTGGACATTGGCGACTATTTCCTGGCGCTGGTCACCGGCACGCACCTGCCCAAAGGGAAGCCTGACCCCACGCTCTTTCTGCGCTGCGCCGCGGTGGCGGGCGTCGAGCCGGCCGATTGCCTCGTCATCGAAGACAGCATTCACGGCATCGAAGCTGCCCAACGCGCCGGAATGCGCAGCGTCGCCGTCGGTGCGCTCGCCAACAGCGATGGATTACGCACGCTTCTTGCAGTAGAAAATGCAGCGTCTTGCCTGGCGCTGCCCTCCCTGGCCCAAGTTGACGCCTTGTCATTTTTGTTATGAAGGAAATTTATGAGTCTAGCAATTCGATGGCCCAAACGTATGCGCTCCACCTTCAAGACGCGCACAGGCGAGGTGCTCACCCTGCGCCTGATGAAACCGTCTGACGCCGAACTGCTGGAGAAGCTGTTCTATCAATTGTCGCCAGAGTCGCGTTGGCGGCGCTTTCACATGATTATCGATCACTTGCCGCCGCAGGAGGTGCTGCGCCGTGCGCGCGAGTTGACGAATGTCGACAACCGCACCCTGGCCGGCGCCATCATTGCCCTGGCCGGCGCCGGCGAGAGCAGCGAGATTGTCGGCGTCGTCCGGCTGGCGCGGCCCGTGGGACAACCGGATGCGACCGAGGCGGAAACGGCGATCGTGATCCGCGATGATTATCAAAGGCAGGGGATTGGCAAGGAGTTGCTGCAGCGCATGGTCGTGTTGGCGCGACGCATGAAGGTGAAGAGGATTCTGGCCGTCTTCCAGCCCGACAACGAGGTGGCGATCCGGATGTTCCGTCAGTTGGGGCTGCCCCACAAGCTGACCACTTCACACGGGGCGTCGAAGATGTATCTGGAAGCGCCGGAGTGACCTGCTTGCATCATGCCAAGTAATCCTGCGGGCCGAGCAGAGGATGTGAAGCTTTTCCGTACAGCGAGAGGGCTTTGTTTGCCGGGGTGCAGCGCTTCAAGCGGCGCAGTTGCCCCCGCTTCCCTTGACGACAGGCAAGAACCAACTCACGAATTACTGAGTTTGCGTTTTGTCGGTTTTACGCGAAGATACCAGCAGGGTGGCGTCAGTTTGCGCGATTTCGGTGAACTGATGACGAACCTGTTGAGGGTGAACCAAGCGACGGCAAACCTTATCGTTCGCATCTACCCCCTCGCAACGCTGTAGGAGAATTCCTGTCACTATGAATAAAAATGTGTTCCGTACCAGTCTGCCGCGGATCGGCTGGGCGCTCGTGCTGTTAGCTGGCCTGCTCATGCCCACGGCGTCGCTTGCCCAGGCGCCAAGCTCCGTCTTCGCTGGCGTCTACAAAGCATGGTCGCCCACACCGGAAGGCAGGGTCATCGACAGCACACTTTATCTCAATCTCGACGGCAGCGCTTTACTCGTCGACGATCTGCTGCTGGGCGAGGCGCCCACCACGCGCACAGGACGCTGGGCGCCGGGCGGCACTGGCGTCATCCTGACGCTTACCAACGACGCAGCCGGACCGCTGCCGCAGGCCATTGTCGTCAATCTCGACGCCTCGGCGGGCCAACCATTGGTCACGTTGCCTGGGGATACGGCGCTCGACGGGCGCGGCTGGCGCTTTTATGCATTCCCTTACCTTGTCGAAAAGCGCAATGCTCTTTCCTACAACGCCGACGTAGCGACTGCGGCGATTGCGGCCAATGGACTTGGCGGCGTGTATAAAGCGATCGTGCCTGGCAGCGCCAACGACTGGTCTGAAGTTACGCTCACCCTGTTTCCAGATTTTCGCGTGATTTTGAAACGCAACGCACTGGACGGACGCGCACCTTCATTGACCTACGGCGCCTGGCAGAACATTGGGGGGCAGCCTTCGCTCACGCTGACCGAGGCTGACGGACTCGCCTTTCCCACACCGGTGGAACTGACCTTCACGGTCGAAGGCGGTCTTTTACGTGGGCAAACTACAGCCGCCGGCAGCGTTGCCGACTTAGTAGGCATCCCCTTTTACCGGCTGGAGGGGTTGGCAAATTCTGTCGCGGTGCTGCTGCCCGGTGAGGTCAGCGCACCCGGTGTGACAGCGCCGGGAAATGAACCCGGGCAGATCGGCGAGACCGCGCTGCCCGCCGCACCCGCAACTGCACCTACTCCTGTAGAAATTTCGATCCAATATGAGCCTGTCTTTGAAGCGGCCCCTTGTCCGCAGGAAGTACAGGTGGATGCCACCATCACATGTGGCTATTTGACGGCGCCGGAGAATCGCAATCGTGCGGACAGCGCCTCGATTCGACTATTTGTCGTGACGCTTGCTGCGCAGTCCGAACCGGCCGCGGATCCGCTGTTTGTCCTGGCGGGCAGGGCAGGCGAAGACTCCTCTGCTTTGGTGCAATGGTTTACAAACGCGCCGGTGCGGGCCAAGCGCAACGTGATCATCCTGCACCCGCGCGGCGTTGGTCTCTCCGAACCCTCGTTGACGTGCTCTGAATTCGTCGCCAGTGAGGAGCGCCAGGTGATGATGCAATCGCTGGCCGATTGCTACAATCGTCTGTTGCAGGAGGGGCGCGATCTGGCTGGTTACAGCCTGGATCAGAGCGCCATCGACGTGGCCGACCTGGCGGAAGCGCTGGCATTGGAGCAGATCAACCTGGTGGGGAATGGCATCGGCGCCACCGTCGCCCAGTTGGTCGCCGACCGGTATCCGGCGCTAGTGCGCAGCATTGTGCTCGAAAGCCCGCTGCCGGTCGGGGTCAATGAGGCGCTGGAATCGCCGTTTGGCGCGTACGATGCGCTGCGCAAGGTCTTTGCCGACTGTAGCCGTGACGCAGCGTGTGGAGCAGCCTATCCTGATCTGGAAAGCCGTTTTCTCGAAATGATCGACTGGTACAACCAGAACCCAACGCCGGCCAGCATCGGCTTTGGCGATGGCGACGCGATCGCGCGTCTGGTTTTCACCAAGCTGCAAATGGGCGGCAGCGATGTGCCCGCGTTGATCAATGCGCTCTACACGGGCGATTTCGGCGTGGCTTGCCAACTCGCGCCGGTGGTCGGCGGCTGTCTGCTGCCGGCAACGGGAGTCAGCGCGCCCGCAAACGCCATCACGGCGACGACAACCATCACCGACAGCGCGCCTGCGCTCACTGCGACTGTGGAGATGGGGGAGGCAGGGACGGTAGACGCCGTGACGCCGTCGCCGGCTGCCCCACAAAGCTGGCGCGACTATTTTACCAATCCTGACAATCCAGAAGGCGCCGAGGAAGTGACGCTCGCCCGCATCCAGACCGAACTAGGCTTGGAGACGCGTGCGGAGCTTCTCCAATTCCTGGATTCACTTGCCGTGGAAAACTTTCTCCCGTTGCTTGCGGTGACCGGCGCCCCCGCCCAGTCGATCGCGAGCATCGAAGGGACGCGCCTGTCCATTGCCTGTGCGGAAGACGCCCCCCGCTACACCATCGACGATGTGCAGCGCATCAGCAAGCGGCTGCCCAGCCAGATGGCGGCCTGGTTGACCGCGCCGGCCGCAGACCTGCTAGAGACCTGTTCGCTGTGGTCGACGCCGCCAGCCGCGCCCGGCGCCCGTGTGCTACCCATTGCGTCGGCGCCTGCCCTGGTCATGGCGGGTGCGCACGATCCGGTGACGCCAGCGCGTTGGGCGCGGCGCGCCGCCGCCGATTTTGAGCAGGTGTTTGTGCGCATCTTTGCCGGCGCCGGCCACAATCTGCTACAAAACCCTGATAGCTGCGCCCATGCGGTGTTGGCTGCCTTTGTAGCCCGGCCCGACCAGGCGCCAAACCTCTTCTGCTTGCGTCACCAAACGCCGGCATTTGTCTTGCCTTAGCCACGACGTGCAATACGCTCACCATTGGCCTCATTTCACCATCGCAAAACGCGGCTCAGGAGAAACTTGCCCATGCCCTACGTAGTGGTGAAAGAAGGTCGCTACTATTCAGGCTCACCGCTGAAGCCAGGGATCGACCCTCGACTGATCTGGACGCCCTATAAAAAAGAAGCGAAACGCTATGTCAAGCGCGCCTGGGCGGACAAAGCGGCGCAGCGAGTGGCAGGCGTGGTGGAAGAGGTGCGAAAGTAGCGGCATGCATCATCGATTGGCCGCGTAGCCGGAACGGACAAATCCACCCGAACCAGCAATACTCCATCGACGCCGCCTCTCCCTACCCCATCAACGCCACCGTCGCGCTGCCGGGCAGCGCGGCGGGCACCACCGTGGAGAGCAGCACGGCCTCCGCGGTCGCCTGCGCAGCCCAGCCTTCGACCGCCACGCCTTCCGCCGGCGCCAGACGCACCAGCCACCAGCGCAGCCCATCGCGTTCCTCGCGCGGCCCGGTGATAGTGACAGCCTGGCCGGGACTGAGCGCCGTGAGTGTGTCGCTCTCCTCCTTGCCCACAAAGCCTGGCGTGCGACGCACACGCAGCGCGGTCAGGGCGAAGACAGTCTCCCCGGCTTGAAAATCCGGCAAGCGATCGAGCAGGGGCGGGGGCGGCGGTGGATCGACCGGGCGCACCGGCGTGATGCTGTCAGCCTGCGCGGCAAGCACAGCCGCACGCTCACGATAGAGGCTGAAGAGGCCGTCGTAGTCCCCGCCGTGAAAGACGCGATCCATGCCCGCGTCGTCGTCGCCGTCGCCGATGTCGAAAGTTGTCGGCATGAAGCCCCACGGCAGGTAGCCACACGCGCCAAAACCAAACCAGCGATCCATGTCGCGGCGGGTCAGTTCCACGCGGTCGCCCGGTTTGGCGTGACCGAACCCCGCCTCCTCAATGAGAAAGGGCTTTTCAAGCACGCGCGCATAGTCGTGATCCTGTTTGCCGGCGTATTCCTCGTTGTAGCAGTGGATGGTGAGGAAATCGAACTCGGGGCCGCCGTAAAGCTGACGCCACAGATCGCCCTCGTCCATCGACGCGTGGTGGGCGCTGATCATGCCGGTCGTCACCAAATGGTTGGCATCGATCGCCTTGATCGTGCGCGCGACCGTATGCATAAAGCTGATAAAGGCGGCGCGGCCTGGATCCTGGAAGGCCGGTTCGTACTTGAGCTCGTTGCCCACTTCCCAGGCAAAAATGCGTGTGTCGTCTTGAAAGGCGGCCACCACCGCGCGCACAAAGGACAAATAGCGCGAGCGGTAGCCGTCGCGATAGAACGCGCCGTTGAGCAGGTTGATATTGAAGTTGGGGTCGAGCTTCTCATAGAAGTTGTCGTCGCCCGGAATGCGGAAATCGGTCGTGCTGTAGAAGTCGACAAAGGCAGGCAGGAGATAGAGATCGCGCGCGCCGGCGATCTCCACCGCCTCGCGCAGACGATCAATGGCCTCCTGTGTAGAAGCGTGGGCGCAGGGCAGGAAGACGCGCACGACGCGCGCACCCATCTCGCGCGCACGGTCGAGCACCTCCTGGCGATGCCCCGGCTGCGTCACCGGGAGCGTGCGCCCACTGCCGTACCAGACCAGCCCGCGCACGTTGACGCCGATAAAACGCAGCACGCGGCCGTTGACGACAAACTCGTGACCGGCCGTGCCGATAAACGCGTCGGCCTCCGCGCTGCCGGCCGCCCCAGGCATCTCCGGCGCCGACATTGGCATCAACAGCGGCGCGACCGCCAGTTCGATGTCCCGCTTGCCTTCGATGGTGAGGCTTGTCGTAAAGTGTTGTGCATGGGGGGCGTCGACTTCGATGGTGTAGGCGCCCGCGGGCACGTTCACAAAGCGAAAGCGACCGCGCGGCGACGTGGTCGCGGTCAGCACGTAGCGGTCGATGCCCACGGTGCGCGGCAGCAGGTATTGCTGATCCGCCAGCAAGCGCCCGTGCGTTTGGGTGACGGTCGGGTGATAGGCGACCAGTTGACGACGGAAAGCCGCATAGTTCATGCTCAACACTTTGCCCATCACCAGATCGCGCCACGCCTGGTAGGTCGTGCCGTGATAACCGCTCACGCGGCGATCCCACAGGAAGGCGGGTGTGGCCGCCGCGTTTTCAGGCAGAAAGTAAGTCTGATGCGCGACAAAGTGGCCGTCACTTGCCGCCAGCAGGGGGTTGGCGATAAGCGCCTGGCGTTTGAAATCGTCCCAGGTCAGCCCGGCCACCTCACTCGTCACAAAGCGATCCCAAGCCGTGCGCAGCGCGCCGGTAAAGCCCGTCACCGCGCGCGACCAGGCCACCGCGCCCGGGGCGTCGATCACCGCGCCGCGCACATTGCCGAGCAAGTTCAGATCGCCCACCAGCCGCACAATGGCGTCGGGCGCGGGTTGTCCGGCGCGCGTCACCTTGCCTGACAGCGTGGCCGGGCCAACCGGTGCGGGTTGCAGCGCGACAGCCGCGGCCGGCAACGCCACGCGCAGCACTGCACTGTCGCGCAGCGCCGCGAGGCGATCGACCAGGTGCAGCGTGCGCCCCTCGTTGTCGGCGCCGAGGTGGCGGAAGGTCGCCCAGTCGCCGCGGTGGCCGACCTGGTAGAGACACGCGCCAAGCACGTCGTCCTGGTCAAGCAGCGCGTTGTACCACGCCAGCGACTCCCAGTAGCGATTCTCGTCGAGCGTTTCGTTGCGGTTGAGCCAGCCTTCGTCGGGGTTGCGCGGTTGGCCGTACGCACGCGTCAGGCCGGCCTCGGTGATGATGATGCGGTGGCGCGTACCGTCTCCGCGCCGCGCCGCGTGCAATACGCTGCGATAGAGGCCGGCGCCGGTGTGTGCGCCCTGGCCCGGCATCAGCGACGGCCAGCCATATTCGTGAAAGCCCAGGTAGGTATAGGCCGCCAGTGTGCGCGGGAAGAAGTCCAGGTAGTGCGCCTCTTCGCTGAAATTGCCGGCCGCAAAGTTGAAGGCGACCGCCTCGACGCCCTCCTGCACCAGCCGGGCGCGGAACGCAACCTGGAAGCGGTCGTAGGCATCGTACAGGCGATGATAGGCGGCAGGATTCTCCCGATAGCTGCTGGAAGCCGGGCCAGGCAGACATTCGTTGAGGCTCATCCACGCGTCGATAAAGAGGCGGCCATTGCTGCTGCGCCGTGTAAACTTGCTAAAATCGTGGGTGAGGATGCGCTCGGCAAAGCGCCCGCCTTCACCTGCTGGATCGTCGCTCTCCAGCATGGCGCGCTGGGCGTCGTTGGTCACATAGAAGCGCCCGATGATAAAGGCGTCCGGCGCGCGGAAGTCGCGTATCTCCCGGAGCAGCATGTCGTTGGCCGCGTCCTCATGGATGAGCATCACGGGCGGCTGCACGCGGCCAATGGCATCCCACAGACCGGCGTCATTGTTGGTGGTGTGCAGATAGAAGCCAAGCCGGTTCGTGCGTGCGGCTTGCGGCGCGATCGGCGGTGCAGGCGCGACTGGCTCCGGCTGCACCGGTGATAGTGGCGCCTCGTCGGTCAGCAGGATCGCATCGCCCACGCGTTCGGCGGCCCAGCCCTCCAGGGTGCGACCGTCCGCCAGCGCCACGCGCACCGGCCACCAGGTCAGCCCGTCGGCCAACGTCGCCGCGCCCGTTACGATACATGCCGTGCGCTCGCCCAGCAGCGCCAGCACCGCCGGCGGCGCCTCGCCCTGGTAGCCGGGCATTGCACGCAGGTTGACGGCGGTGCAGGTGAAAATTGGTTGGTCGGGTTGGAAGGACATGCGGTTGGGACTCCTTTTGAGCGCAGACGCCGGTCACGATGAGGACACCACGCACTTTACGCACCGCGCGTTGATCGGGCGTCGATCTGCGCCTAGTGTAACAGGTGGACAGATTGCAATCAACCATCCTGCTTTGGGGGGTCTACTTCACGTTTGGGGCAAAGCGCCATGTCACGCCGGAGGCGATGACCTACGATGCCTGACTCCAACTTCATTCCTTCACGAAACTCACACAAAGCCACCAAGAACACAAAGAGCGACGCAGTGAAGTCTTAACGCACGACGCTGATTTCCACTTCACCGACCGTCCACGTGCAGTTCCGTTTGTTCACCCTACGCACGGAGCGGGTCGTGGCGCGTTCTTCGGTAATCTGCTCTTGCAGCGATGCCTGTGGGCGCGCCAGCCGCGAGCCGCGCCGCCGTGAGCTTGAGGATACGCACGTCCGGCACATGCAGGGAATTGCGCAGAAACGAGTGCACGCGCTCGATGTCGCGCACTGCGCCGCCCAGCTTGGGATAGCGGATGCCGTGCACCTCGCGGTCGTCATAGTCGTCAATGCCGATGAGGAGGGCGTAGAGGTCGGACATGGTAGCTGGATCTTCCTTGAAATAGTCATACAGGGCGTAACCGTTGGTGTATTTGCATCGTCAGCCAATCGAATGCGCTCATGCCGAAATGAACGAAATTACCCAGCCTGGGTTCGGCATATTCCTGGCAGCCTACTCCAGCCCATAGTGCTGCCGTTCCCCAGGCGTCAACAAGGGCGGGTCGCGCTGGATGAGTCGCGCCGCCTCTGCCAGCAGGTCTTCGATATTGGCAATCCAAATGCGCGCCGTCTGGTCCCAACTGGCAGTGATGATGAACTTGCCGTGGGTCTTCCAGCGCATCGAACTTCCTACTCAGCAGTCCACTCTCAATTCCATTCATGGGGCTTTCCCCTTTCTTGCTTCCAGGGTAACCCCTCTTTCAACCCTTGCCCTTCAAGCCCGCGATTGCCCTGTCTACGGATCACTCACTTGGGATCAGCCGATCCTTTGCCAATAAAGAATGAACTTCTCCTAACAAAAGATGTACGTCTGTGGGTATAACTTCAACTGTTCCACTATCGCCAACCACTAACAGGTT
>Ga0154020_10000646_pt1 | contig 42674 bp, 34 predicted proteins | sample Klosneuvirus_201_FD_109709 | JGI IMG/M metagenome (GOLD analysis project Ga0154020, IMG submission 109709) | Active sludge microbial communities from wastewater, Klosterneuburg, Austria - Klosneuvirus_20160825_MG | ecosystem: Engineered > WWTP > Aerobic digester > Activated sludge | place... | reverse complement strand
TGAACCGGCTGGTCGCGGTCGGACCCGAGGTGCTGGCGCGCCACGACACCAGCTCGCTGCGCTGGCTGATGAGCGGCGCGGCGCCGCTGCCGACCGACCTGGCGCGGCGCGTGGAGGAGGCCTTCGGGCCCATCCTGTACAACTTCTATGGCGCGACCGAGACCGGCCTGGTCACGGTGGCGCTGCCCGGCGAGCACACCGCGCGGCCCGGCACCATCGGGCGCGCCGTCGAGGGCAACCTGATCCGCCTCCTGCAGGACGGGCGCGAGGTCGGCGTCGGCGAGGTCGGCGAGCTGTGGGTCAAGAACTCGATGCTGGTGGGCGGCTATCACCGCAACGAGCGCGCCACCAGCGAGTCGCGGCGCGACGGCTTCTTCTTCGTGGGTGATCTGGCGCGGCGCGACGCCGACGGCTACTTCTACCTGGCTGATCGCAAGAACGACATGGTGATCTCGGGCGGCGTGAACATCTACCCGCAGGAGATCGAGCAGCACCTGCACACGCATCCGGCCATCTCGGATGTCGCGGTGGTCGGCGTGCCCGACCCCGACTGGGGCGAGTCGCTGCGCGCCTTCGTGGTGCTGCGCCCGGGCTTTGTCGGCGACGACGCGCTGCGCGTGCAGCTGAAGGTGTTCTGCAAGGACTCGATGGCGGACTTCAAGTGTCCGCGTCGCTTCGACTTCGTGGAGACCTTGCCGCGCAACCCGACCGGCAAGGTCCTGAAGCGCGAGCTGCGCGACCGGCAGTAGGGGCGGGCCCGGGCATGGCCGTGGTGATCGGGACGGCCGGGCACATCGACCACGGCAAGACCGCGCTGGTGCGCGCGCTGACCGGGATCGACACCGACCGGCTGGCCGAGGAGAAGCGCCGCGGCATCACCATCGAGCTCGGCTTCGCGCACCTGGACCTCGAGGATGCCGCCGGGCGGGTGCGCTGTGCAGTGATCGACGTACCGGGCCACGAGCGCTTCATCAGGGCCATGGTGGCGGGGGCGACCGGGATCGACGTCGCGCTGGTGGTGGTGGCGGCCGACGAGGGCGTGATGCCGCAGACGCGCGAGCACCTGGACATCCTCGGGTTGCTGGGAGTCGAGCGCGGGGTCATCGCGCTGAGCAAGGCGGACCTGGCGCCGGCGGGCGGGGATCTGCGCGCGCTGGCGGAGGCCGATCTGGCCGAGGCGGTGCGCGGCAGCGCGCTGGCCAGGGCGCGCGTGGTGCCGTGCTCGGCGCGCACGGGGGAGGGGCTGGACGCGCTGCGGGCGGAGCTCCTGCGCCTGGCGCGCGAGGTGCGCGGGCGTGACCCGGCAGGGCTGTTCCGGCTGCCGCTGGATCGGGTCTTCACCATGAAGGGGTTCGGGACGGTGGTGACCGGGACGGTGGCGGGTGGGCGGGCACGGGTGGGTGACGACGTGGTGCTGCTGCCGGGTGGACGCGCGGCCAAGCTGCGGCGCGCCGAGGTGCACGGGGTCGAGGTCAGCGAGGTCACGGCGGGACAGCGCGCGGCGCTGAACCTGGCCGGGGTCGCGCGCGACGAGGTGCGGCGTGGTGACGTGCTGACGCTGGCGGGGGCTGCGCTGGCGGCGGCGCAGGTCTTCGATGCCGAGGTGCAGCTGCTGGCCAGCTGCCTGGGGCCGCTGCGTTCGCGGGCGCGGGTGCTGCTGCATGCGGGGACGACGCAGGTGATGGCGACCGTGCTGCTGGCAGCGGGGCGCGAGCTGTCACCCGGGGCGCGCGGGGGCGTGCAGCTGCGGCTGGAGCGGCCGATGGCGGCGGTGCCGGGCGACCGCTTCATCTTGAGGGGATTTGCGCCGCAACTGCATCACGGGACCACGCTGGGCGGCGGGGTCATCGTGCGGGTGCGGCCGCCCCGGCTGCGTCGCGCCGGGGCCGAGGCCGAGGCGGTCATCGCGCGCTTCGCGGGGGCGGGGGCGCAGGCACGGGTGGCGCTCGAGGTGCGGGCGCAAGGGCGCGCCGGGCTGGCGACGGCGGAGCTGCCCGGGCGGGTCGGCGCAGGGCAGGCGGCGGTGACGGTGACGGTGGCGTCGCTGGTACGCGCGGGCGAGCTGCTGGCGCTTGGCGAGCTGCTGCTGCATGCCGAGGCGTTCGCGGCGCTGGGCGAGGCGGCGGCGACGGCGGTGCGCGCGGCCGGGGAGGGCGGTCTCGGACGCGAGGAGCTGCGCGCCAAGCTGGGGGTCGAGCCGCGCGTGTTCGAGGCCGTGCTGGGTGACGCCGCGCGGGGCGTGCTGGTGGTCGACAAGGATCGGGTGACCTTGCAGGGCGCCGCCGGGCCCACGCTGCCACCGCTGGCCGCGCGCGTGGCCGAGACGCTGCGCGCCGGGGCGCTGCAGCCGGCGCGCCCCGAGGAGCTGGCGGCGCTGCTGAAGGCGCCCGAGGCCGAGGTGGCGCTGGCGCTGGCGGCGGCGCTGCGCGCGGGGCTGCTGGTGCGGGTCAAGGATCTGGTGTTCGCGCGGCCGGCGCTCGACGAGCTGCGCGAGCGGCTGCGCGCGTTCCTGGTCGAGCATCGCGAGATCACGCCCCAGCAGTGGAAGGAGCTGGTCGGCGCCACGCGCAAGTACACCATCCCGCTGGCGGAGTTCTTCGACGCCGAGAAGTTGACGCTGCGGGTGGGGGACTTGCGGAAGCTACGTGGAGGGGCAGCCGGGGCGGTGGGTCAGAACAAGTAGTTGGTGCCGACGCCGCCGAAGAAGGCGAAGTCGTGGAAGCCGCCCTCGACATTGATGGTGAAGTGCGGCGAGATCGAGATGCGGGTGCCCAGCAGCACGTTGATGGTCGGCAGCACCGGCGGCACGCCGTCGTTGAACTTGGGCGCGTTGTTCGAGCGCACGTTGCGCACCGACTGCGCGGTGCAGCCGCTGCTGGTGCAGTCGGCGCCCAAGGGGCGGCAGCCGCTCGGATCGGCCAGGTTGGTCGAGGTGCAGCCAGTGGCGTCCTGCCGGATCATCTCGCCGAGCACGAAGCCGACGCCGAGGCCGGCGCCGTAGCGCAGCGCGATGAACTTGGAGAACGGTCGGTGCCAGATGAAGGAGATGTCGGCCGACAGGAAGGCGAAGTCCTCGAACTCGACCCAGTCGGCCGCGCCCGGCTGCGCGCCGGCGTCCAGCCAGATGCCGTTGTCACCGTTGTGGCTGGCGTACTCGGACGACACCACGATGTCGAGGTTGCGCTTGCGACGCACGAACTCGAGGCCGAAGCCGGCCGAGTTGATGGCGCCGGTGTGGTGATCGAAGAACAGGTCGAGCATGAATGCGGGCGTGGTCACCGCGCGGGCGCGGACGCCGATGCCGTAGTAGGTCTTGTTGGGCTCCTCGATGAGGACGGCGGGCAGCTCGTCGGCGTCGGGGTCGGCGGGCTTGTCGGCGTCGCCGGGCTTCTCGCCGGGCAGCATGGGCTCCTCGGGCTCGTCACCCACGGGCGCGGCGGCGGGCTTGTCGTCCCCCTCGGTCGGCTCCGGCATGTCCTGAGCGCGGGCGCTGCCGAGTGCGACCACGGTGCTGGTCATGAAGGCGACGACGACCAGGGACACGAACTGCTTACGCATGGAACACCTTTCCTGGGGCCCGGATGATGGACGTGGGCGCCCTGGCCATGCAGCATAGTCATATGCGCCGGGGCCTGTCAGGAGCAGTGTGGTCGCTGGCGGCCCTGCTGCTGGCGAGCTGCGAGGAGCCGCCTGCCGGGGCGCCCGCGGGCGCGCTGTGCGGCGCGGCCAGCGAGTGCGCGAGCGCACGCTGCGAGCTGGAACGCTGCGTGACGCCGTGCGGGTCGGCGAGCGAGTGCCCGGCCCAGGCGCCCGCATGCGAGCTGCTGGCGGGCGAGCGGCTCTGTCTACCGGTGGGCGAGCTGAAGCTGACGCGCGCGCTGGTGGCGGGCGCGGCGGTCGAGGTCGAGGTGCCGGGCCACGCGTCGGGGCTGGCGCTGCTGGTGCGCACGGGCGGCGCCGAGCTGGCGCAGCTGACCGAGGTGACCGGGCCCGACGGTGCGCGCGTGGCGGCGGCCGGTGACGACACCACGGCGGTGCGCTACCAGGCGTCGCTGGGTGCCAGCGCGCTGGTGCTGCCGCAGTCGCCCGAGCTGCCGCTGCGCCCGGGGCGCTATCGGGTCCGCGCCAGCGGCGGCGCGGCGGGGGGCACACTCGAGGTGCGCTACCTGCTGGGGCCACCCCCGACATCGCCGCGGTTGCACCTGCACCTGCACTTCGTCGGCCTCACTGGCGCGTGCTGGCCCGCGACGGAGGGCACCCTGGACGCCGCGCGCGCGACCCAGTCGGTCGGCTTCCGCGCCCTGCTCGACGAGCTGCGCCGCGTGCTCGGCCAGGTCCCCATCCGCGTCGGCGACATCACGTACCAGGATCTCGCGGCCGACGCGCGCTGGGATCCGCTGCTCCTGACCAGCGGTCGCACCACGCCAGCCTTCGGCGCGCTGCTGTCGACCGGCAGCGCTCCCGATGGCGATCACGCGCTCGACGTCTTCTTCATCAAGAGCTTCGACCCCAGCGCCGTGGCCGCGCTGTCGTCCGGCGTGCCCGGCCCGCTGGACGCGCACGGCACCGCGTCGTCAGGCACCGTGGTCGCGCTGTCCCCGCTGTGCGGCATCCTGACCCCGAAGGATCTCGGCCGCCTGCTGGCGCACGAGCTGGCCCACCTGCTCGGCCTGTTCCACAACGAGGAGTCCGACGGCACCCAGGACACCATCGCCGACACCCCGATGGGCCCACAGAACCTGATGTACTGGTCCCCGACCGCGATCGAGCTGACGCCGGGGCAGCGCTTCGTGCTGCTCAGGAACCCGACCCTCGACGGCCGCTGACCGTTCCTGACTGGATCCCCCGCCGCCTTGGGGGTGGGTGGGTCCTACCACGCGACCCTGACACTACTCGGCGGCTTCGTCCTCGCTGGCGGGCTCGTCACCGGCGCGCGGGTTGATGCCGAGCGCGCGCATCTTCTTGTACAGGTGCGAGCGCTCGAGCTGCAGGTCCTTGGCGGTGTTCGAGATGTGGCCCTCGTTCTCCTCCAGCGCCTGCAGCACGATCTCGCGCTCCGCCGCCGCGACCAGATCCTTCAGCGCGGTGCCCTTCTGCCAGCGTGCCTTCACGGTCTTGGCGCCGGGCAGGATCTCCTGCACGTCGCGGACCCCGATGCGCGACTCGTCTCCTGACAGGATGACAAGTCTTTCCACCGCATTTCGCAGCTCTCTGACGTTGCCCGGCCACTCGTGCTGCATCAGCAGGCCAACCGCCTCGCGGTCCAGCAGCTTCAGCTTCTTGTCGTTGGCGCTACACGCCGACCTGAGGAAGTGCTCGACCAGCGCCGGCACGTCCTCCTTGTGGTCGCGCAGCGGCGGCACCTCGATGGGCACCACGTTCAAGCGGTAGTACAGGTCCTCCCTGAAGCGCCCGGCCTTGATCTCCGCCTCCAGGTCCTTGTTGGTCGCCGCCAGCACGCGCACGTCGACCTTGATGGTCTCGGCGCCGCCGACGCGCTCGAGCTCGCCCTCCTGCAGCACGCGCAGCACCTTGGCCTGCGCGCTCGGGTTCATGTCGCCGATCTCGTCGAGGAACAGCGTGCCCAGGTGCGCCAGCTCGAACTTGCCGCGGCGCTGCTGCGTGGCCCCGGTGAACGACCCGCGCTCGTGGCCAAACAGCTCGCTCTCGATCAGCTCCTGCGGGATGGCGGCGCAGTTCAGCTTCACGAACGGCCCGTCCGCCCGCTTCGAGTGATCGTGGATCGCGCGCGCCACCAGCTCCTTGCCGGTGCCGTTCTCGCCCGTGATCAGCACGCGCCCGTTCGACGGCGCGGTCTTCCTGATCTTCTCGAAGATGGCCTTCATGCGCTGCCCGGTGCCGATCATCGCGAACTCGGCGCGCGCCTTGGCGGCCAGCTCGGCGTGCTCGCGCTTCAAACGCGCGAACGACAGCGCGTTCGAGATCGTGATCAGGATCTTGTCGGTCGACAGCGGCTTCTCGATGAAGTCGTGCGCGCCCAGCTTGGTCGCGTTGACCGCGGTCGACAGCGTGGCGTTGCCCGACATCATCACGACCGGCAGCTCGGGCTCGCCCTGCTTGATGATCTCCAGCGCCTGAAGCCCATCCATCTCGGGCATCATGACGTCGAGCAGGACCAGGTCGGGCGCCCCCGACTTGACCTTCTCCAGGCCAATCTTCGCCGAGCCCGCGACGTCGACCTGGTAGCCCTCGAGCTCGAGGGCACGACGCAGCGAGACCAGGATGTTGGGCTCGTCGTCGACGATGAGCAGGTTCTTTCCAGCCATGGCGGCACTATATCAACGCCGCGACAACCGCCCCGATTTCCACTCACGCGAATTGCGACGCAACGCGTTGACACCCTGGCAACCCACGGCTAGGTTTCGAGCCATGCACAAGGCCACCACCGCGAAGGGCCTGCTTCTTGGCCTGATCGCAGCGCTCGCCCTCACCGGCGTCGCCTGTCCCACCAAGAAGCCGAAGTATCCTCTCTGCGCCAACGACAAGGACTGCAAGGAAGGCGAGTTCTGCGTCAACAAGAACTGCGTCAGCTGCCGCGCCGACAATGATTGCGAGAAGAACGAGCAGTGCGTGCGCGGGGCCTGCGAGGCCAAGAAGAACTGGTGCGGCGGTGACGAGGACTGCCCCGCCGACAAGGTGTGCAAGGGCAACAAGTGCGTGGCCTGCGAGAGCGACGGCGAGTGTGGCGAAGGCGGCAAGTGCAACGCCGGCAAGTGTCTGCGCTCCGGCATGTGCAACAGCGACGAGGACTGCAAGGAGAACGAGTACTGCGAGGACGGCCGCTGCAAGAGCGGCCCCACCGGCCCCATCTCCAGCGGCTGCAACCTGACCACGGTGTACTTCGAGTTCGACGCCGCCGGCCTCAGCGAGGAGGCCCGCAGCGCGCTGACCGCCAACGCCGACTGCATCAAGAAGCAGAACAAGGGCGTCCAGGTCATCGGCCACACCGACCCGCGCGGCACCGAGGAGTACAACCTGACGCTGTCGGATCGCCGCGCGCGCGCGGTGCGCGACTACCTGGTGCCGCTGGTCGGCGCCATCTCCAGCAAGATGCGCGTGGTGCCCAAGGGCGAGCTGGAGGCCTCGGGCGCCGACGAGACCGGCTTCTCGCAGGACCGCCGGGTGGAGTTTCAGTTCGAATGAGGCGCCTCATCATCATCGCCCTGGCCGCACTCGCGCCCGCCTGCATGACGTCGTCGGAAGGCGACAAGCTGCGTGGCGAGCTGCACGATCTGACCAAGCGCATGGACAAGCGCGAGGCCGAGACCACCGACAAGGTGGCCAAGCTCGACACCGCCATCGCCGAGGCGACCAAGATCCTCGGCCGCGGCAGCGCTGACGTGGGCGCCCAGGTCGTCGAGCTGCAGCAGAAGATGGGCGACATGACCGGCCAGCTCGAGGAAGCCAAGCACATCGCCGAGGAGCTCAAGCGCGCGTTCGACGACTACCGCGCCGCCACCGCCGCCCGCATCGCCGAGCTGGAGGCCAAGGTCGCCGCGGTGCCGCAGCGCCCCGCCGCGCCGCCCGACGACAAGAACGCGCTGTTCGACGGCGCGCTCAAGCGGCTGGGCGACCGCGACTTCGTGGGCGCGCGCAGCTGGTTCGCCGCCTACGTGCAGAAGTTCCCCGACGACGAGCGCGCCGACAACGCCCAGTTCTGGATCGCCGACAGCTACTTCAGCGAGCGCGACTTCGCGCGCGCCATCGGCGAGTACCAGAAGGTCATCGACCGCTTCCCCAAGGGCGACACCGTCGATGACGCCTTCTTCAAGAACGGCCTCGCCGCCGCCGAGATGAAGTGGTGCTCGGACGCCAAGGCCTACCTCGAGGCGCTCATCAAGCGCTACCCGTCCTCGCCCCTCCTCAACGACGCCAAGGCGAAGGTGAAGGAGCTCGACAAGATCGCGAAGGACAAGAAGAAGTGCACGAGCTAGTGGCGGACGACGACGACGACAGCGGCGAGCCCGAGGTGCCTGCCGCCCCCAAGGCCAACGGCATCAGCCACGGCCGCGCGCGCCCCATCCCCGACGACCCGCGCGCCAACGAGGGCTTCAACTACATCCTCGCCGGCCTGCTCGCGCTGCCCATGCTGGCCTTCGGCTTCGGCGCCATCGTGGTGCCGCCGGCAGTGATGATCACGCTGATCTCGAAGGGCCTGTCGCGCGGCGTCACCGCCTATGTGGTCGCCGGCGCCATCCTCGGCGCGCTGTGGCTGCTGATGCTGTACGCCTTCACGCGCTCGCTGTTCCGCAAGCCCAAGCAGAAGCCGCAGCGCCCGCCCGGCGCGTAGCGGCGCGCAACCTAGCCGCGGACCCGGGCCGCCGCCGCGCGTAGCCAGCCGCGCACCGACTCGTGCGGCAGCTCGTCGAGCGTCGTCAGCTTGAGGTGCTTGCCGGTCTTGCCCTCGCCGATCAGCCGCTCCTCGGGATCGTCGAACGTCCCCGGCGGTCCGGCCAGGATCAGGTTGACGTGCGACTTGTGGCCGCCGAGTCCGCACAGCATGGCGTCGTTCAGGGTGTACATCGGCATGCCCCACTTGAGGGACGCCGCCGCCTCGGGCACCACCTCCTCGACCAGCGCGCGCAGCGCCTCGAGGATCGGCCGCAGGTGCTGCGGCTGGCGCGCGAAGAAGCCATCGATGGGCGCGCCATAGTCGGCGCGCGGCGCCGGCTTCCTGGCGGCGGCGGGCTTCCTCGCAGCCGCAGCAGGCTGCTTCTTCGCGGCGGTCCGGGTCTTGGCCTTGGTCTTGGTCAGGGCTTTGGTCTTGGCCTGGGCCGCGACGGGCTTCTTCTTGGCAGCCGGAGCTGCCTGCTTCTTGGCCTTGGCGGCCGGCTTCTTGGCGGCGGTCTTCACGGTGTGGTGATGCTAACGTAAGGCCATGGCCATTCGCAAAGTCGCGGTCATGGGTCACCCGGTGTTGCGCCAGGTGTCCGAGACGGTCGCCCCCGGCGAGGTCGACACCCAGCGCATCCAGCGCCTGATCGACGATCTCATCGAGACCGCGCACGAGTATGACGGCGCCGGCATCGCGTCGCCGCAGATCTACGAGCCGCTGCGCATCTGCCTGATCGAGATCCGCGACAACCCGCGCTATCCGCACTTCCCCAACGTGCCGCTGACCATCCTCGTCAACCCCAAGATCACGGTGCTGAACGACGACAAGCTGCCCAAGTACGAGGGCTGCCTGTCGGTGCCCGGCATCCGCGGCCTGGTGCACCGCTCCCGCGGCATCCGCGTCGATGCGCTCGACCGCCACGGCGAGCCGCTGTCCTTCCAGGCCCGCGACCTCCACGCCGCCACCGTGCAGCACGAGCTCGATCACCTCGACGGCAAGCTGTTCGTCGACAACGTGACCGACACGCGCACGCTGACCTTCATCCCCGAGTACGACCGCTACTGGCACAAGAAGGGCATCGAGATGCTGGAGGCGGCCGGCGCCGAGCTGCGCAAGAAGTCGTGACCGCCGTCGCGACCGGCCCGTCCTTCGAGGGTGCCCGGGCCTGGCTCAACATCGATCGCCCGCTCGACTTCGCCGAGCTGCGCGGCCAGCTGGTCATCCTCGATTTCTGGACCTACTGCTGCGTCAACTGCATGCACGTGCTGCCGGTGCTGCGCGCGCTGGAGGAGACCTTCGCCGCCGAGCCGCTGGTCGTCATCGGCGTGCACTCCGCCAAGTTCGAGACCGAGGCCTCGCCCGAGCAGATCCAGCGCGCCATCGAGCGCTACGGCATCCACCACCCGGTGGTCGTCGACACCGACATGACGCTGTGGCGGCGCTTCGGGGTGTCATCGTGGCCGACCCTGGTCATCATCACCCCTGACGGTCGCATCGCCGGCCACGCCCCGGGCGAGCCGCAGCTGGGGTCGCTGCAGTCGTTCGTGCGCGACACCCTGGCCGAGGCGCGCGCCGCGGGCACGCTGGCGGCGGCGCCGCTGACGCTGGGCGCCGGCCCGGCCGCCGCCACCGGCCCGCTGGCCTACCCGGGCAAGGCCATCGCCGCGCGCGACGGCCGCCTGATCATCGCCGATTCGCAGCACCACCGCGTCGTCGTGCTGGGCGAGGACGGCGCCTTCCGCGACCAGATCGGCAGCGGCCTGCAAGGGCTGGTCGAAGGCCCGTTCGAGGCCGTCGCACTCGATGACCCGCAGGGGCTGTTCCTCGACGGCGACCTCCTGTACATCGCCGACGCCCGCGCGCACGTCATCTGCGAGGCCGACCTGGCGGCGCGCACGCTGCGCGTGGTGGCCGGCACCGGCGAGCTCGGCGAGTCGCCGCTGGGCACGCCCGAGCCGGCGCTGGAGAAGGCGCTGCGCTCGCCGTGGGACGTCTGGAAGAAGGACGAGTTCGTGCTGTTCGCCAGCGCGGGCACGCACCAGCTGGGCGTGCTCGACCTGGTGCGCGGGCGCGTGTCTGTGCTGGCCGGCAGCGGACGCGAGGCGCTGGTCGACGGGCCCGCCGAGCGTGCAGCGCTGGCGCAGCCGTCGGCGCTGGCGCTCGACGGCGGCGTGCTGTGGTTCGCCGACAGCGAGACCTCCGCCCTGCGCGGCCTGGCGCTGGCCCCGATGGAGGTCGGCACCGTGGTCGGCGCCGGCCTGTTCGATTTCGGCGACCAGGACGGCGCGACCTCCGAGGCGCGCTTCCAGCACTGCCTCGGCGTGACCTCGCTGCCCGACCACTCGGTCGTCGTCGCCGACACCTACAACCACAAGCTGCGTCGCGTCGACCTCGAGAACGCGCGCGTGACCACGCTGTATGGCGGTCCCGACGCCCCGCTGCCGCTCGACGAGCCCGGCGGGGTGCACGCGGTCGGCGACCGCCTGCTGGTGGCCGACACCAACCACAGCCGCATCCTCTGGATCGGCCTCGACGGCAGCGCCCGCGAGGTGGTCCCCACCGGCGTGCCGCCCGCGCGCCGCGGCGTGGTCCCGCGCGAGCGCCGCGCCGCCGCCGCCGCCGCCAGCGCCGCCGCCGCCGCCGCAGCCCAGCTGGTCGCCGCCACCCTCGATCTGCCCGCAGATCTGGCCGAGCTGGCACCCGGCGGTCACGCCCTGACCTTGCGCTTGCTGGCCCCCGCCGGCTTCAAGCTGGCCGAAGGCGCACCCTGGCGCGTGGCCATCGAGGTCTCGCGCCGCTCCGATCTGTGCGCCTTCGACCCCGAGCAGCACACCGGCACCGTCAGCGGCGGCGCCCTGGCGGTGACCCTGGCGCTGACCGCGCAGGCCGCCCCGCAGCCCGTGCGTGGCGAGTGGCTGCTCACGCTGGACGCCGTCATCTGCAGCGCCGGCGACGCCGCCGCCTGCTTCCCGGTCGCGCGCCGCGTGCGCCTGCTGCCCTGGCTGGGCGCCGTGACCGAGGGCGCCCACACGCACACGCTGGACCTCGCGCTGCCCGCCCCGCGCACCTGATATCCTGGGCGCATGTCGCGCCTGTCGACCTTCGCCGCCTCCGTCCTGCTGGCCCTCGGCCTGACCGCCTGCGGCGCCAAGCCCTACACCGGCTTCAACCGCATCCAGGCGTCGCCGCCCGGCCACAAGCAGCGCGACCCCGCGTCGGTGCAGTTCTTCGAGGCCCGCCCCGAGCGCCCCTTCGCCGAGCTCGGCGAGCTCAGCACGCACCCCAACGGCTCCGACGCCGGCCGCGACGCCCTGCTGGCCGACATGCAGCGCACCGCCGGCCGCGCCGGCTGCGACGCCATCATCCTTCAGCCCTCGACCTACGGCGAGGGCATCGACGGCGTCTGCATCATCTGGACGAAGTAGCGCTGACCGTCGACACCTGCGCGGTGCCGCCCGCCACGGTGACGACACTGCGCGCGTCGGCCGCCACGGCGACCTGGTCGCCCTGAACCCTGGCCAGCTCCTTGGCGTCGACGCTCCAGAACGCGGCGCGGGTGGCGCCCGCGGCAGCGACGCCGCCGTCGGTCGCCAGCGCCAGCGTCGTCACCGGCTCGCCCAGGTTGCCGAGCACGGTCGCCACCTTGGTGGCGAGCACGTGGCGAGCCACGCTGCCATCCTCGAAGCCCGCAACCACGGCATCGGCGCCCGGGGTCAGCATGAGCGCCGTGACCTTGCCCGTCGTCGCGAGGTCGACCGGCGTCCCGGCGCCGCTGACGCTGATGGCGCCGGTCTCGGTGACGACCGCCAGGCGACCCTTGCGCACGGCCACCGGGCCATCGCCGCGCGCCTTGAAGACGCTCGGCTGCGTCGGCGTCGCGATCTCCCACAGCACACCGAGCTCTCCCCCGCGCACGGCCAGCATGGTGGATTCGGGATCAAAGAGGATCCGATCGCCCAGGTTCGGTTTGGGACTCTTGAACGACGTGAGCGTGGGCTTGGGATACCCCGACAACTGCATCGCCACGCAGGGACCCTTCGGGTCCTGGGGGCTCGAGCCACCGTCAGGGCTCGCCTCCAGCGCCTCCAGCAGGATCCTGGCCCCCGCGGTGGCGAGGTGGCGCCCATCGGGAGACAGCGCCGCCGCCACCTCGCCGACACACGCCTCGCGGCCCTCGAGGAGCCGGTGCACCTCGACCCCCTGGTCGTTGCGCGTGAGGACGTGGCCCAGCGCTCCGCACGCGACGACCTCGCCCCTCAGGCTGCGCTCCACGATCTGGTTCGAGGCCGGTTGCCACAGCTTCACGGTGCCGCCATCACCCACGACCAGCACCGGTCACCGCAGAACAGCGCCCGTTTGGCGCCCTCCAGCTTGCCGACCACGGTGAGCGCGCTTGGCGGCGCCGCGGCATCGGCGATCGGACTGGCCACCGGCGTCGGCGGAGGTCCCGGCTGCCTCTTGGGCGCACGCTTGCACGACGGCGTCGCCGCCAGGACGATCACGATGACTCCCACCAGCGTCTTCATCCGCCCTCCTTGGTTGGCGCTAATCGGACACCCATTGTATATGATCCATGCATGGTCTACCCCGACATCGACAGCCTGCGCTGCTTCGTGGCCGCCGCGCGCCAGCTCAACTTCCGCGCCGCCGCTCGCGCCGTGGCCCTGACCCCGGCCGCCCTGGGCCAGCGCATCCGCCAGCTCGAGGACCAGCTCGGTGCCCGCCTGTTCCACCGCACCACGCGCAGCATCGTCCTGACCGAGGCCGGCCTGGCCCTGATCCCCGTCGCGCAAGACTGCATCGACCGCGCGCTCGACTGCGTGCGCGCCGCCCGCGGCGAGATCGGCCCCACCCCGATGGAGATCACCATCGGCACCCGCCACGAGCTCGGCCTGTCCTGGGTCGTGCCCCAGCTCGACGGCATCCAGCGCTCGCACCCGACGCTGACCATCCACCTCTACTTCGGCTCCGGCGCCGACCTGCTGCTGCGCGTGCGCACCCTCGAGGTCGACTGCGCCATCACCTCGTCCCGCCTCAACGACCCCAAGCTCGACTCCAGCCGCCTGCACCCCGAGACCTACGTTCTGGTCGGCTCGCGCGCCCTGCTGCGCAAGACCCCCCTCGACAAGCCCGCCCAGGCCAAGGACCACACCCTGCTCGACGTCTCCGCCGACCTGCCCCTGTTCCGCTACTGGCGCGACGCCCCCGGCGGCGGCGACCGCCTCCGCTTCTCCCGCTTGAACCGCGTCGGCACCATCGCCGCCATGCGCGAGCTCGTCCTCCAGGGCAAAGGCATCGCCGTCCTCCCCGAGTACCTGGTCAAACCCGACCTCAAGGCCAAGAAGATGCAGCTCGTCTTCCCCGAGGTCGAACCGCTCAGCGACTGGTTCCGCCTCATCTACAGGACCGACGACCCAAGACGCAGCCTCTACGAGAGCCTCGCCGCGACGATGCTGAAGACCCCGCTGCGCTGAGCCACCAGGTCGTGCGACCATCGTCCCGTGGCGCGCAACCTCTGACCTCCCTTCGGTCGTCGCACGCCACCTTGCGCATGAGATCGAGCGAGCTCCCCGACTGCGGTATGGTCTCGGCTCACTTCGCGACGGCCCCTCGGCGTCGCGACCGCGAGGGGACGAGCATGAGACAGCTGGGGTTGGCCGCGCTTTCGCTGGTGGTGCTGGGGTCGTGTGGTGGCGGCCGCTCCAGGGCGACCGGCGACCCGACGACGCCCGAGCTGTTGAAGGTCAAGCTGTGTGTCGACCTGGATCGCCAGCAGGAGCTGTATCTCGGTCGCGCCGGCAACGGCGCGCTGACCTCACAGGAGACGGCGGTCTGGTACGACAGGATGGGGGTGGAGTCGGGCGACCTGGTGCCGGTGTGGACCAGGGATGCGACCAAGGCGGTGGTCTGGACCGAGTGCACGACCACCTCGTGCTCAGGCGAGGTCGTGCTGCTCGACGCCAGCGGCGAGAGCGTCAAGCGCGTGTCCCTGCCGAGTGCGGGCGAGGCCTCCCCGGGCTCGGCCAAGATCGACGTGCATTCGGCCTCCATCGATGGAGACCAGCTGTGGATCTACTACGACCTGCCCGGTGTTCCGCAGCTCAATGTGGGCCGCGACGTGCGCTCGCTGCTGGCGATCCTGAACCTGCCCTCGCTGACCGTCGCGCTGGAGGCCGACCTGGGCATCCGGCACGGTGCTGCGGAACTCGCGAGCTGCGTCGGCAACGTCGCGCGGCAGGACATCGACTGCGACACCCACCAGGACATCCTGGTGGTGACCGAGTGCGCGCCGGCGGCGTGCCTCGACGACGCCAGCTCCAAGGCCTGCGGCGGGGTCCGGCCCAAGATGACCAAGGCGGCGTGGGTCGAGCGTGGCGAGGTGTATCAGAGGGTGCGCTAGCGGCAGTGCCGCGGCGAGAAGGCGCCTGCTACTGGCAGGTATTGTTGCTCCCGCAGGTCAGCCCCGCGTTGCACGAATTCCCGGGCAGACACCTTCCACCCGCCGTCCCATCCGTCACGCAATGGCTGGCCGTGCCGCTGGCGTCGCGGACGCAGTGGTCACCCGCGACACAGCTGGTGGTCTGCGACTGGCACACGGCGCCGTGGGCGAGTGGGGTCGTGCAGGTGCCGGGGCGATTCAGCGAGGGCGTGTCGCGGGTGCAGCGCAGCGCGGTCGCGCAGTAGGGCATGGTCAGCAGGCACTGGGCGAACTCGGTGCCGTCGGTGCGGCAGGTGGTGGCGGTGGTCGAACCGGGGTCGAGGGTGCAGTGCGCGCCGCTGACGCAGACATACGCGGTCGCCGTGCACGCGGTGCCGACGGCCAGCGGCTCCTGGCACACGCCGCGGGCGCCGGCGACCGGGGTCGGGACGCTGCACAGCATGGTGCCGTCACACGCCGTCCCACTGATCCGACACGCCCCATTCAGCGTGCCGTCCTGCAGACACGTGCCGGCCGTGCCGCCCGGGGGCGACAGGATGCAGTGGTGGTCCGCCACGCAAAACGGGCTCAGCGAGCTGCACGCGGCGCCGGCGGCGTTGTCGGGCAGCTCGTCGACCACCAGCGTGAACGGCGCGCGATTCGTCCGGGTCGCGCTGGTCGGGGTGAAGCCGGCGATGGCGATGCGCACCGTCGCCCCGGCCGCAATCGTCGACGCGGTGAACGCCCGCGCGCGGCCCTCGGTGCGTGACACCTCGTCGTTGCAGCCGAGCTCGTTGGCGGTGTTGCCGCAGCCGTCCACGATCCAGACGATGCTGTCCAGCTGCGGCGCCGTCCCGGTCACCGCGGTGTCGGCGCGCAGGTGGGCCGTCGTGCGCATGGTGTAGCTGAACTGGACCGCATAGCTGGCGTGGTTGCCGTCGAGGTTGATGGCGCAGCTCGGGCCTTCGATGTCCTCGGGGGCGGCCGCCGGGGCCGCACCGTTGTTGCCCGAGATGCTGGTCGCCGTCCCGTTCAGCGTGCCCAGGGTGTTCAGGTCGACCGGCGCCAGACAGCTGCCCACCAGGTCCATGCCGCCGTCGATCGGGACACTCGCCGCGTCGACCCGCGCGTCTGGCTCCGGCGCGCCGTCCACCGGCGCAGCGTCGATGGCCGCGTCCAGCCAGATCACGAAGCCGGCATCGACCGCAGCGTCGGCCTTGTCAGCGCTGCTGCCACCGCACCCGACCAGCCCAGTCAGCCCAGTCAACCCGACCAGGCACACCGCCCCAACCCCAGCAACCAGCTTCCTGACCGTCAACATCCTGCCTCCAGCACAGCCCGCATCGCGAGCCGGCGGACCCTAGCAAAGGCTTCCATTTGCCGCAACGCGGTCGCGCCGGATCATGGACCACCTGCGCTGGTCCACCCCCCTCCACGCCTGCGGCAGCGAAATTCCGCCGAAATCACCGCATTTTGCCAGCGGCACGCCGGTTGCTCTAGGCCGGCGCGGAGGTTCTTGATGCGCACCTGGGCCCTGGCGCTCGTCGCCGCAGTCGCAGTCGTCACCACATCCGCTGGCCCGGCCGGCGCCGACAAGCGCGGCGCCGCCGAGGACGCCCGCCGCCGCAAGGCCGAGGCCCAGTTCGCCTATGACGAGGGCACCAAGTACTACAGCCTGCGCGACTTCCCCAAGGCCATCGAGAACTACCGCAAGGCCTACGAGCTGACGCCCAACCCGGCCTTCCTCTACAACATCGCGCAGTCCTTCCGCCTGTCGCGCGGCTATGACGACGCCCTGTTCTTCTACAAGTCGTACCTGCGCAACGCCCCCGAGGCCGAAAACCGCGCCGAGGTCGAGCGGCGCATCGCCGAGATGCAGCTCGCGGTCGACCAGCAGAACGCCAGCGCCAAGCCGCCCAACGAGGTCGTCGCGCCCGACGGCAGCAAGCCACCTGCGCCCGAACCGGCGGCCGACAAGCCCCCAGGCGAAGCCGGCCGCGCCCGCATCCCGGCGCCCGACACGGTGTCCCAGCCAGCCGCCGACGCGACCAGCGCCGGCAGCGCCAGCGCGGACCGGCCGGCCTCGCGCCCCATCTACAAGAAGTGGTGGTTCTGGACCGGCGTCGGCGTGGTCGTCGTCGGCGCCACCGTCGCCGTGATCGCTACCAGCAGCGGCGGCAGCAGCGACCCCTCGACCGAGTTTGGACGCAGCAATGTCTTCTGAGCGGGAGAACCAGATGCGACGCACCAGCCCCAGCCCCAGCCGCCTTCTCGGCATGACCTTGCTCTGTCTGGCCGCGGCCAGCCCACTGGCATGCGGCGGCAGCGACGACACCCTCGTGATCGTCGAGGTCGCCCGCGGCACCGCGATCGGCGACGTCACCCGCATCGACCTCGCGCTCGAGCTCGGCGGCCAGATCGCGACCCGCACGCTCGAGCGGGGTGGCGCCGCCATCACGCTGCCCACCGATGCCCTGTTCGGCATCCGCAGCGGCTCCGGACCCATCAAGGTGACCGCCACCGCCAGCATCGGCGACACCACCATCACCGGCGACACCACCGACACCGTGACCCGCGGCGACACCACCCGCATCACGGTCACGCTGGGCAGCCACACCGTGAACCCGTGCACGCCCGAGCCGTGCGACGACGGCGGCAGCGGCACCCCGCGCCTCGAGATCGACCGCACCGCACAGGACTTCGGCGACGTCCTCGTCGGCCAGCGCTCGCTGCCCGTCCAGCTGACGGTGACCAACCGTGGCGACGCCGCGAGCAGCACCATCACCACCACGCTGACCGCCGCCAGCGGCACTCCGTTCGCCGTCAGCGCCGACACCTGCGCAGGCCAGGCCCTGGCCGCCGGCGCACGTTGCACCCTCAGCGTCGAGTTTGCGCCCACCGTGGCCGGCGATCTGACCGGCACGCTGAAGCTGGCGGCGCTCACCGGCGGCCAGGTCGAGGTCGTCCTCGCCGGCCGCGCCGCCACCGCTGGGGACCTCGCCGCCGATCCCGAGCAGCTGCCCATGGGCGCGGTCGCCGTCGGCGGCGTGAGCGCCACGCAGCAGATCGTCATCCTCAACCGCGGCGGCAGCGCCACGGGCACCCTCATGGTGGACGTCACCGGCACCGACGCCGCCGAGTTCCCACTGCCCAGCGACACCTGCAACGGGCAGCCGCTCAGCGGAGGCACCAGCTGCCAGATCATGGTGCGCTTTCAGCCCACGATGGCCGGCAGTCGCCAGGCTTCACTCCGGGTGCGTGCCAATCCGGGCGGAACCGCGCTGGTCTCGCTGTCGGGCACCGGCCTGACGACGGGCAGCCTGCGCATCGATCACGCCACGCGCGATCTCGGCATGGTCCTCCAGGGTCAGGCCAGCGCCACCAGCACCCTGCACATCAGCAACGTCGGTCAGTCCCCGAGCGGTGTCCCCAGCGTCACCCTGTCGGGCCTGAACGCCAGCGACTTTGCGATCGTCAGCCACACCTGCAACGCCGCGCTGGAGCCCGGTGGCGCTTGCGACGTCATCGTGCGCATGACCCCCAGCGAGGTCGGCTCGCGCGCCGCGCAGCTCGAGGTCAGTGCGTCACCCGGGGGCGCCGTGACCTCCGCGCTGTCGGGCCTTGGTCTTGCGCCAGCCAGCTTCACGTGGTCGCCCTCTGGCCAGGATTTCGGCGGCGTCACCCTGGGCTCCTTCGCGAACGCGACCCTCGCCCTGCGCAACGCCGGCGGTGTCACCTCGGAGATCCCCTTCATCGGCGGCGGCGGCATCCACCAGGGTGACTTCACCATCGTCACGAACGGCTGCATCGCCGCGCTGACGCCTGGAGCCACCTGTCAGGTCCTGGTGCGCTTCACACCGGCGGCTGCTGGCGCGCGCCAGGCAGCGCTGAGCGCGGTCGCCCCGAACGGCAACGGCGGCAGCGCCAGCGCCCCTCTGTCAGGCATCGGCCAGACCCCCGGCGCCATCGACATCGACCCTGCACTGTACGATTTCGGCTCGATCCTGCAGGGCACCGCGGCGCCCACACGGATCTTCACCGTCACCAACACAGGTCAGTCGGCGACCTCGGCGCTGTCGGTTCGCTTCACCGGGTCGGCCGCCAGCGACTTCAGCCTCAGCACCGACACCTGCACCGGTGTGACGCTGTCGGCCAACGCCTTCTGCACCGTCACCGTGCAGTTCCTGCCTGTGGCCGCGGGCAGCAAGACCGCCGGCCTCGAGGTCGCGGCCAGCACGGGTGGCATCGCGACCTCGGCGCTCAGCGGGCGCGGCCTCGCCCCGGCGCGCTTCCGCCTGCTGCCCACGATGCACACCTTCCCGGACACGCTGCGGGACCAGGTCAGCCCGACCCAGGACTTCACCCTGAGCAACCTCGGCGAGGTCGCGACCAGCGTCCCGACGGTCTCGATGGGTGGCGCACACCCGCCTGACTTCGAGCGCACTTCGAACGGCTGTACCGCTGCGCTCGGGCCCGGGCAGAGCTGCGTCATCCGGGTGCGCTTCCGCCCTCTCGCGGGCTCGGGTCAGCGCAGCGCCAGCTTGAACGTCAGCGCGATGACCGGCGGCAGCGTCGCCGCCGCGCTGGCCGGCCTGGTTCTGGCGCCCGCCAACCTGACCCTGAGCGCCAGCAGCGGCACCGACTTCGGTCCAGTGTTGCTCAACGCCACCAGCGACCTCGCCTTCGGCGTGACCAACACCGGCGACGTTGCCGCGGCCGCCATCACCGTCTCGCTGGGCGGCGCCTTCAGCCGCATCAGCTCCCCCAACGACTGCACCAGCACGCTGGCCGGCGGCGGTGCCTGCATCATCCGGGTGCGTTTCCAGCCCAGCACCCGCGGCGCGCAGATGACCAGCCTCCAGATCTCCGGCACGCCCGGCGGTACGCCGGCGGCGCTGACGCTGACCGGCGTCGGCCAGCGCCCGGTGACCCTGGAAGCCAGCCCCGCCACGGTCTCGTTCGGCAGCGCCGAGCTCACCGTTCCCAGCGCGACGGTGCGCGTGACCATCACCAACAGCGGCGACCTCACCAGCGAGCCGATCCAGGTCGAGAGCAGCCAGCCGACCGAGTTCACCTTCAGCCCCTGCGGCGGGGCGCTGACGCCCGGCGCCAGCTGCGACGTCTACCTCGGAGTTCAGCCACTGGCCGTCGGCTCACGCAGCGGCCTGTACACGGTCCGGAGCGGCAACCAGAGCGCCGGCGCCGTCTCCATCATGGCGAGCGCCACCGGCGTCACGCGCCTGACCTGGTCCTACGGGGGCACCGGCACCATCACGGCGACGCCGCCAGGGACCAGCTGCGGCAGCGGCTGCGCGCTCTACCCCGGTGGCAGCGTCACCCTGCAGGCGCGCACGACCAACGGCTCCAACCACGTCTTCGCCGGCTTCACGGGCAGCCCGTCCTGCCTCGGTCCGGCGCGCGACTGCACCGTGAACATGAACACCTCGCACCACCTCGACGGCGTCTTCTACTACCTCGGCTTCAACCTGGCCTTCGTCAGCTCGGCCTCGACGCCCGCCAACCTGGGCGGCACTGCGCCCTACGACGCGCACTGCAACGCGGCCGCCAGCGCGGCCGGCATCAACAACGCCGCCGGCAACGCCTTCATCGCCTGGATCAGCGACGCCAACTCGAGCGCGCTGTCCCGCCTGGGAAGCGCACGCGGCCTCATCCGCATGGACGGCCGGCCGGTCACCAGCGACCTCAGGCTGACCATGGACATCAACGACCAGCGCTACTGGAACGCCATCGTGTACGACGAGCTCGGCGGCCCCGCCGCGTGGGACAGCTTCGCGCGCACTGGCATGAACGAGGACGGTAGCGCCAGGGACCACTGCAACAACTGGACGGGCACCGGCACTGGCACTGGGGGCATGCCCACCTCGCGCCAGTGGATGAGCGGCGGCGGCATCGGCTGCACCCAGCCCTATCCGGTCTACTGCATGATGAAGACGTTCAGCAACAACGTGAGCCCGTCCCCGCAGGACGGCAAGGTCGTCTTCGTGTCGACCCCGGTGCTGCCGGGCGGCGGCGTCGCCGCCTTCGACGCCCGCTGCAACGCCGAGAAGCCGTCCGGCAGCGGCACCTTCAAGGCCATGATCACGACGACCACCACGCCGGCGTCGTCGGTGCTGAACCTGGCGCAGACCTACATCACACCCAGCCGACAGATCCTGGGCACCGGCGCCGACCTGGCCAACAACAATCGGCTGCAGACCGGCCACTGGCAGCTCGGCAACGGCAGCTTCGCCACGACACCCAGCTTCATCCTGACCGGCGGAGGCCTGCCGACCATGGTCGGCACCGTCAGCTCGACCTGCAACGACTGGACGTCGCTGGACCCGAGCACCGGCTACCGCACCGGGCGCATCACCACGCTGGAGCGCAGCACCTGGTGGCAATCCGGCTTCGGCTGGGGCTGCGATCAGGTGGATCGCTACGGGGTGCTCTGCGTCGAGCAGTGAGAGCCCCGCCGAGCAGTCGCGCGCGACGAGTACGAGCTGCAGTTCTCGGACATCTTCGACCAGATCGTCGCCTACGCGGCCGGCGCGCCGAGCAACGTCGTCAATCCCGATGTTCTTGTCAGATTGTAAAGCAGAAAATGCGGTAATTGCGCGGGAAGATCAGACAATTCCAGGCTTGGCGATGGTCCAGGTGTCGCCGCTGCGGAGCAGGCGGTTCATGTCATCGGCCTGCGGCGGACGCTTGGTCTGCGCGGCCGCGCCCTGCTCGCTGATCAGCGCCTCGTACGCGGGACGCTTGACCGAGCGGTACACGCCCATCGGCACCGGGAAGTCCGGGTAGTCGAGGCGCGACAGCATGAACGCATAGGCCGGGTTCTCCACGTGCTCGTCGTGCACCGTGATCTCCGACAGCGGCACCTTGCCGGGGCCATCGCCGACCTCGACCACCTGGGGCGTGAAGTTGGCGCCCATGCGGATGCCCTTGGAGTTGTTGGCCCCGAACAGCAGCGGCTTGCCGTGCTCCAGCATGAGCTGGCGGTCGGCCTTGACCGTCTTCTCGGTCAGGTGCACGAAGGCCTCGTCATTGAAGACGTTGCAGTTCTGGTAGATCTCCAGGAACGCGGTGCCCTGGTGCTCCGCCGCGCGGCGCACCAGCTGCTGCAGGTGCGTGACGCTGGTGTCGACCGAGCGCGCCACGAAGGTCGCCTCGGCGCCGATGGCGACCGAGATGGGCGAGAACGGCCGGTCCAGCGAGCCCAGCGGCGTCGACTTGGTCTTCTTGCCGAGCTCCGACGTCGGCGAGTACTGGCCCTTGGTCAGGCCGTAGATCCGGTTGTTGAACATCATGATCTTCAGCCCGATGTTGCGACGCAGGGCGTGGATCAGGTGGTTGCCGCCGATCGACAGGCCGTCGCCGTCGCCGGTCACGACCCACACCATCAGGTCGGGCCGCGCGATCTTGAGGCCGGTCGCGATCGCAGGCGCACGGCCGTGGATGCCGTGAAACCCGTAGGTGTTCATGTAGTACGGGAAGCGGCTGGAGCAGCCGATGCCCGACACGAAGACGATCTTCTCGCGCGGCACGCCGAGCTCCGGCATCACCTTCTGGACCTGGGCCAGGATGGCGTAGTCGCCACAGCCCGGGCACCAGCGCACGTCCTGGTCCGAAACGAAGTCCTTGCGCGTCAGGGCCGGGGTCACCACCGGGAGGCCGTTGCCGTCATTCATCGCCATGGTCAGTTCACCCGCTTGATCGAGGCATCGATCGCCGCGCACAGCTCGCTCACCTTGAACGGCTTGCCCTCGATCTTGTTGAGGCCTTCCGCGTCGACCAGATACTCCGCGCGCAGCACGCGCACCAGCTGGCCATTGTTCATCTCCGGCACCAGCACGCCCTTGAAGCCCTTCATCAGCGCGCCCAGCCTGGGATGCAGGGGGTTCAGCCAGCGCAGGTGCACCGAGCTGACCTTGCGGCCCTGACCCTGCATCGCCATCGTCGCCTGGGTGATCGCCCCGTAGGTCGAACCCCAGCCGACCACCAGCAGATCACCCTCTTCCTCACCGGTGATCAGCAGCTCGCCAGCGTCCTGGGCGACGCCCGCCACCTTGGCCGCGCGCGTCTTGGTCATCTTGTGGTGGTTGGCGGGATCGTAGGAGATGTTGCCGGTCAGCTCGTGCTTCTCGATGCCGCCGATGCGGTGCTCGAGGCCCGGGGTGCCCGGCTTGACCCAGGCGCGCGCCAGCGTCTCGGGGTCGCGCGCGTAGACCTGATAGCCGTTGGGATCGGTGCGGAAGGTGGTCTTGAACTTCGGCAGGTCCTCGAACTTGGGCAGCAGCCACGGCTCGGCCGAATTGGCCAGATAGCCGTCGGTCAGCAGCAGCACCGGGGTCATGTACTTGATGGCGACCTTGACCGCCTCGATGGCCGCATAGAAGCAGTCCGCGGGCGTCATCGCCGCCAGCACCGGGATGGGCGCCTCGCCGTTGCGGCCATACAGCGCCTGCAAAAGATCCGACTGCTCGGTCTTGGTCGGCAAGCCCGTCGAGGGGCCGCCGCGCTGCACGTTGATGATGATGAGCGGCAGCTCCATCGCCAGCGCCAGCCCCATGGCCTCGCCCTTGAGGGCGATGCCGGGACCCGACGACGAGGTCACGCCGATGGCGCCGCCGTAGGCCGCGCCCAGCGCCGACCCGATGCCGGCGATCTCGTCCTCGGCCTGGAACGTGGTCACGCCGAGATGCCGGTAGGTCGACAGCTCGTGCAAGATGTCCGACGCCGGGGTGATGGGGTAGCCGCCCAGGAACAGGGGCACCTCGGCCAGCCGTGACGCCACCACCAGCCCGATGGCGGTGGCCGAGTTGCCGGTGATGTTGCGGTACAGGCCGGGCTCGACCGCGGCCGCGCGCACCGCGAACGAACCGTTGAAGATCTCGACGGTCTCACCATAGTTGAAGCCGCTGCGGAAGGCCTTGATGTTGGCGGCGGCCAGGTCGGGCCGCTTCACGAACTTCTCGCGGATCGACTCCTCTTCCTTCTCGAGCGGCCGGTTGTACATCCAGAACATCAGGCCCAGCGCCCAGTAGTTCTTGCAGCGCCCGATGTCCTTGGTCGACATGCCGGTGTCGGCGAGTGCCAGCGTCACCAGCTTGTTGATGTCGATCTTGTAGGTCCGGTACTTGTCGAGCGAGCCGTCGTCGACCGGGTTGGTCTTGTACCCAGCCATCTCGAGGTTCTTGGGCGAGAACGCGCCGGTGTTGACGAACAGGATGCCGCCCTGGCGCAGATCCATCAGGTTCGTGCGCAGCGCCGCCGGGTTCATGGCCACCAGGACGTCGGGCTGATCGCCGGGCGTGAAGACCTCCAGCGACGAGAAGTGCAGCTGAAAGCCCGAGACGCCGGCCAGCGTGCCCGCAGGCGCGCGGATCTCGGCGGGAAAGTCGGGCATCGTCGACAGATCGTTGCGTGCCAGCGCAGCGGCCTTGGTGAACTCGGTGCCGGTGAGCTGCATGCCGTCGCCGGAGTCGCCGCAGAAGCGGATGACGACGCTCTCGACTTCTTCGATGGGGCGGGGGATCGGGCGGGGAGTCTCGGGCTGCTGGGCTTCCATCTGTCCTCGGACTGTGAAAATTGTGAGGGAATCTAGCGCGCCGCTGGCCAACCGTCAACGAACCGTCACGAACCGTCAACGCGCGTTACGGGTTGATCCCGCCCGGTTACGAGGCCAAGATGAGGTCGCGGAGACAGTGTCGAGGAGGGTGTGATGAAGGACTTCGTTGTGCTGGATGGAACCTCTCCCAGCGAATTCGAGGAGACCTACGGCGAGGACGTGCTCAGGCACGCCATCTTCGAGGAGCCTCTCAGCAAGGTGCGTCGGCGCAAGACGGTGACGGTGCCTGCCACGGCGTCGATCGCCGACACCATCCAGGCCATGAACGACGCCCACGTCGGCTGCGCCCTGGTGGTGCGCCTGCGCAAGCTGGTCGGCATCTTCACGGAGCGTGACGTGCTGCGCAAGGTCGCTCTGGGCGCCATGGACCTGCGCAAGACCGCGGTCGAGGCGGTGATGACGCCTGATCCCGACACCTTGCCGTCGAGCGCGTCGATCGCCTTTGCACTGCGCACCATGAGTGTGGAAGGCTACCGCCACATACCGCTGGTCGATTCAGAGGGTGCGCCGGTCGGCGTGGTCGCGGTGCGCGACATCGTTGGTTGGCTGGCGCGCCTGTTCCCCGAGTCGGTGCTCAACCTGCCACCCGAGCCCGGCTACCCCAAGACCGTAGATGGAGGCTAGAAGATGCCGAAAGTGAAGTGGAGGGGCACCGAGGTCACCACGACCGGGCCCGAGCTCAAGGTGGGCGACAAGGCCCCGACCGATTTTGCTCTCACCGCGACAGACATGAGCGCCATCAAGGGCAGTGATCTGGCCGGCAAGAAGCGCATCATCCTGACCTCGCCGTCGATCGACACCCCGGTGTGCGACGCCGAGGCGCGCCGCTTCAACCAGGAGGCCACCGCGATCCCGGGCGTCGACGTCGTGTTCGCCACCTGCGACCTGCCGTTCGCGCAGAAGCGCTGGTGCGGCGGCGCCGGCATCGACAAGCTCAAGCTGACCTCGGACTACAAGGACCGCTCGTTCGGCAAGGCCTTCGGCGTGCTGGAGCCGTCGCGTCAGCTGCTGGCGCGCGCGGTCTTCGTGATCGACGCGTCGGACACCGTGCGCTACGTCGAGTACGTGCCCGAGGTCACCACCGAGCCGAACTACGACGCCGCGCTGGAAGCCGCCCGCGCCCTGAAGTAGCCCGCCCCGCCGCAGCTTTCCGCGCTTCTCCCCGCGATCTCCCTACAGCCCGAACATCAGCCGCTCGGGCTGCTCGATCCTGTTCTTGACCCCGACCAGGAACGACACCGCCTCGCGTCCGTCCACCAGCCGGTGGTCGTACGACAGCGCCAGGAACATCATCGGGCGGATCACGATCTGGTCGTTGACCACCACCGCACGCTTGACGATGTTGTGCATGCCGAGGATGCCGCTCTGCGGCATGTTGAGCAGCGGAGTCGACAGCATCGAGCCGTAGATCCCGCCGTTCGAGATGGTGAAGGTCCCGCCCGACAGCTCGGGCAGCGTCAGCTTGTTCTCTCGCGCGCGCAGGCCGAAGTCGGCGATGGCCTTCTCGAGCTCGCCGAAACCCAGGCGATCGGCGTCGCGCAGCACCGGCACCACCAGCCCCTTGCCGGAGCCGACCGCGATGCCGACGTCGTAGTGCTTCTTGTAGACCACGTCGGTGCCGCGGATCTCGGCGTTGACCGTGGGCCACTCCTTGAGCGCCTCGATGCAGGCCTTCACGAAGAACGACATGAAGCCGAGCTTGATGCCGTGCTTCTTGACGAAGTCGTCCTGGTGCTTGGCGCGCAGCTCCATCACCAGGCTCATGTCCACCTCGTTGAAGGTGGTCAGGATGGCCGCGGTCTTCTGCGCCTCGACCAGCCGCTCCGCGATGCGGCGCCGCAGCGGCGTCATGGCCACGACCTGGTCGCGCTCACCGCTCGCCATCGGCGCAGGCGCGGCAGGCGCAGCCGCCGACGGCACCGACACCACCGCCTGGCCACCCGCCACCGGCACCACCACCGAGGTCACCACCGAAGCGCCATCCGCCTCGCGCAGCGCCTGCCGCTGCGCCGGCGTCAGCCGCGCCGTGGTCGCCGCCGCCGCCCCTGCGACCACCTGCGCCCCGGCCGCCGCGCTGCTCGCCACGGCGGGCGCCGCCACCATCGCCGGCGTCGTCACCACCGGCGCCGGCGTCACCACCGTGCCCGTGGTGACGACTGGCGGCTGGCTCGCCATGCGCTGCTGAGCGCCCCCGTTGCCATTGCTCTTCGGCCCCGCCCCGCCCTGTACCGCAACCCCACCCTCGCGCAGCTCCCCGATCACCGCGCCCACCTTCACCGTCGCCCCCACCGCGGCCAGCTGCGCGCTCAGCCACCCCGCCGCCGGCGCTGGCAACGTCACCGTCACCTTGTCGGTCTCCAGCTCGACCACCGGGTCATCGACACGCACGACGTCGCCCACGCCCTTCAACCACTTCGCAATCGTGGCCTCGGTGATCGACTCACCCAGGACCGGTACCTTCAGCTCAATCGCCATCTCGGTTCAGCCTCTTTACCTTTTGAAGGCGGCGTCCAGGATGCGCCGCTGCTCGATCACATGTGCCTTGTGCGACCCCGTCGCCGGGCTGCCGCTCATGGGCCGGTGGATCCAGCTCAGCGGGCGCTCGCCCACCAGCGCAGGCAGACGCGTCGACAGAAACTGCCGCGCGCCCATGTTCTCCGGCTCCTCTTGCACCCACACGAACTGCTTGGGCTGGTAGCGCGCCAGCACCTGGGTCAGCTCCGCCTCGCGCAGCGGATACAGCTGCTCCAGGCGCAGGATGGCCACCTTGTCGTCCTTCAGTCGCGCGCGCTCCTCGGCCAGCTCGAAGTACAGCTTGCCGCTGCACAGCAGCACGCGGTCGACCTTGGCCACGTCCGCCGCGGCATCATCGATGACGCGCTGGAAGCGCCCGGCCTCCAGCTCGCCGAGCTGCGACGTGCACGCCGGCAGGCGCAGCAGGCTCTTGGGCGTCATCACCACCAGCGGCTTCCTGAAGCGACGCAACACCTGGCGCCGCAGCAGGTGGTAGTACTGCGCCGGCGTGGTCGGATACGCGACCTGGATGTTGTCCTCGGCGCACAGCTGCAGGAAGCGCTCGAGCCGCGCGCTGGAGTGCTCCGGCCCCTGACCCTCGAAGGCGTGCGGCAACAGCATGGTCAGGCCCGACAGCCGGCCCCACTTGTCCTCCGACGAGGCCAGGAACTGGTCGATGATGACCTGCGCGCCGTTCACGAAGTCGCCGAACTGCGCCTCCCACATCACCAGGCCATCGGGATAGTCGAGGCTGTAGCCGAACTCGAAGCCGAGGACGCCGGCCTCCGACAGCGTGCTGTCATACAGGCGGAACTCGCCCTGCTTGTCGTGCAGCGTGGCCAGAGCCGCATATTCGGCGCCATTTTCGCAGTCGATCAGCACCGCGTGGCGCTGGCTGAAGGTGCCACGCCGGCAGTCCTGGCCGCTCATGCGCACCAGGGTGCCGCCCCACAGCAGCGACCCGAAGGCCAGCGCCTCGGCCATCGCCCAGTCGATCGGGCGCTTGCCCTGGCCCATCTCCCCGCGCTGCGCCAGCAGGCGCTGGATCTTCGGGTGCGGATGGAAGTCGGCGGGCACCTTCGACAGATGCGCGCTGATGGCCTGCAGTCGCTCGCGCTGCACGCCGGTGTCGAGGTCGGGCGTGTCGAGATCGGCGCCGCCGGTGTAGCCGACCCAGCTGCCCTGCATCGACTCGATCTGCGGGCGCTTCTGGCTCTGGCGCGCGCGCTCGTGCTCCTCCTCGAGCTCCTTGTGCTGCGCCGCGATGCGGCGCTCGAACTCGTCCTGGGTCAGCACGCCGCGCTCGATCAAGCGCTGGGCATAGACCTCGGTCGCCGACGGGTGCGCGTTGATCTTCTTGTACATCAGCGGCTGCGTGAAGCTGGGCTCGTCGGCCTCGTTGTGGCCCCAGCGCCGGAAGCAGTACATGTCGATGACCACGTCGGTGCGGAACTGCTTGCGATAGTCCATCGCCAGCGCGACCACGTGCGCGACCGCCTCGGGGTCCTCGCCGTTGACGTGGAAGATGGGCACCTGGACCATCTTGGCGACGTCGGTGCAGTACGGCGTCGAGCGCGCCGAGGTCGGTGAGGTGGTGAAGCCGATCTGGTTGTTGATGATGATGTGCACGGTGCCGCCGGTGCGAAAGCCGGTCAGATCGCTGAGGTTCAGCACCTCGGCCACCAGCCCCTGCCCCGCAAAAGCTGCGTCGCCGTGCAGCAGCACCCCCAGCACCCTCTCGTGCTTGGTGTCCCTGCGCCGGCGCTGCTTGGCGCGCACACGCCCGACCACCACCGGGTCGACCGCCTCCAGGTGGCTGGGGTTGAACGACAGCGACAGGTGCAGCGTCTTGCCGCCGCGCGTGGTGTGGTCGCTGGAGAAGCCGAGGTGGTACTTGACGTCGCCGCCGCCGAGCACGCTCTCGGGGTCCCAGTCCTCGAACTCGGCGAAGATCTGGTTGGGCTGCTTGTCCATGATGTTGGCCAGGACGTTGAGCCGGCCGCGGTGCGCCATGCCGATGACGGCCTCGTCGATGCCTTGGTCGCCGGCGCGCTCCAGCACCAGGTCGAGCAGCGGGATCGCGGTCTCGGCGCCGTCCAGGCCGAAGCGCTTGGTGCCGACATACTTCATGTGGATGAACTTCTCGAACACCTCGGCCGCGATCAGCCGGTCGAGGATCCACAGCTGCGAGGCGCGATCCAGCGGCGTCTCGTTGAGCGACGACTCCATGCGCTCTTGCAGCCAGCGCCGCTTCTCGGGCCAGGTGATGTGCATGTACTCGACGCCGATCGAGCGCGTGTAGGTCGCGCGCAGGCGGCGCAGGATCTCGCGCAGGCTGGCGCGCTCGAGGCCATACATGCCGCCGTTCGAGACCTCGACGTCGAGGTCGGCCTGGCTGAAGCCGAAGGTCGCGGGGTCGAGATCGGTGTGCGTAGGGGGCGGATCGCCCGACAGCGGATCGAGGTGCGCCTCCAGGTTGCCGCGGGTCCGGTAGGCGGCGACGATCTGGAACACGCGCGCCATGCGCATGGCGGCGGCGGCGCTGACCGCGGGGGCGTCGGCCGGGGCCTCGGCGTGGCCCGCGACCGGGGTCGCCGGGGCGGCCGTGACCTGCTCGAACAGGGCCCGCCAGGTGGGGTCGACGGACGACGGGTTGGCCAGGAACGCGGTGTACAGATCCTCGGCAAAGGGCAGCGAATTCGTGAGTGTCAGCAGGTCTTGAGCCATGACAGGTCGCACATGCTAGCAGGGTTTGGGGGTGCCAGCGTGGGGGGTCACCTCATACAAAAAAGGGGATGCGTTTGGAAGGGCTTGGATCTACATTGCGCCGGTTCCACACACTTTATTGGAGAACCGTCATCCGTAGACCAGGCATGGGCGTAGCGCCGCCCCAAACCGAGCTGTATCGCATCAACCGTCGCATCCGCGTTCCCGAAGTGCGCGTCATCGGAGACGATGGCGCCCAGCTAGGGATCCTGCCCACACCCGAGGCCCTGAAGCAGGCCGAGGCAGCCGGCATGGACCTGGTCGAGATCTCGCCGCGCGCCGTGCCCCCCGTGTGTCGCATCATGGACTACGGGAAGTTCAAGTTCGAAGAGGCCAAGAAGACCCGGCAGGCCAAGCGCAAGCAGACGGTCATCGAGATCAAGGAAATCAAGTTCCGCCCCAAGACGGACACCCATGACTACGACTTCAAGCTGGCGCACATCCGCCGCTTCCTGTCGGAGGGCAACAAGGTCCGCATGGTGGTCCAGTTCCGAGGCCGCGAGATCGTGCACCCGCAGACGGGTCGCTCGATGCTGGAGTCGGTCAGCAAGGACGTCGCCGACCTGGCCCAGGTCGAGCAGGTGCCGCTGATGGACGGTCGCCGCATGGTGATGGTGGTCGCCCCGCGCCCCAGCAACATGCAGCAGAAGCCGGCCGCGCCACGCCCGGTCGTGACCCCCGGCGCCCCGGCGCCCGTGGGCGCTGCCCCCGCTGCGAGCCCGGCGCCTGCCGCCACTGCGCCTGCCGCCGCTGCGCCGGCCGCCCCTGCTGCCGTTGTCGCTGCAGCACCGACCCCGCGTCCGCAGGCCGCAGCGGCTCCGTCCGCACCGCCCAGTAGCGACAGCCGCAAAGCCTAGCTTCGTAGGACCCTCCCTCCCCCCGCAACACCCAGACTTCAAGAGGATCTCATGGCGCACCAGTACATCTTCACCATGAAGGACCTGAGGAAGATCCACCCGCCCTCGAAAGAGGTGCTCAAGGGGATCTGGCTGTCGTTCTACCCCGGCGCCAAGATCGGCGTGCTGGGCTCGAACGGCTCCGGCAAGTCGTCGCTGCTGCGCATCATGGCCGGCGTCGACAAGGAGTTCCTGGGTGAGGCGGCGCCTGCCGACGGCACCCGCATCGGCTTCCTGTCGCAGGAGCCGCAGCTCGACCCCACCAAGGACGTCAAGGGCAACGTCGAGCTGGCGGTGGCCAGCACGCGCGCGCTGCTGACCCGGTTCGACGAGGTCAACATGAAGCTCGGCGAGTCGCTCAGCGACGCCGAGATGGAAAAGGTGATGGCCGAGCAGGGCAAGCTGCAGGATGCCATCGAGGCGGCCAACGCCTGGGACCTCGACCGCACCCTGGACATCGCGATGGACGCGCTGCGCCTGCCGCCCGGCGACGCCGACGTGACCAAGCTCTCGGGTGGCGAGCGCCGCCGCGTCGCGCTGTGCCGCGTGCTGCTCGAGCGCCCCGACCTGCTGCTGCTCGACGAGCCCACCAACCACCTCGACGCCGAGTCGGTGGCCTGGCTGGAGCGCTTCCTGCACGACTATCCGGGCACCGTGGTCGCCGTCACCCACGATCGCTACTTCCTCGACAACGTTGCCGGCTGGATCCTGGAGCTGGACCGCGGCGCCGGCATCCCCTGGCAGGGCAACTACTCGTCCTGGCTGGACCAGAAGCAGAAGCGCCTGCACGACGAGGAGAAGCAGGAGTCGGCCCGCCAGCGCACCCTGGCCCGCGAGCTCGAGTGGGTGCGCATGTCGCCGCGCGCTCGCCAGGCCAAGAGCAAGGCCCGCGTGTCCGCCTACGAGACCCTGCTGCAGGAGCAGAACGAGGCCGAGAAGCGCGACGCCGAGAACGAGATCGTGATCCCGGTCGGGCCGCGCCTGGGTGACGAGGTCATCGTCGCCGACAAGATGAAGAAGGCCTTCGGCGACCGCCTGCTGTTCGAGGACCTGTCGTTCCGGCTGCCGCCCGGCGGCATCGTCGGCGTCATCGGCCCCAACGGCGCCGGCAAGACCACGCTGTTCCGCATGATCACCGGCATGGAGAAGGTCGACGGCGGCAGCTTCAAGGTCGGCTCGACGGTGAAGATCGCGTATGTCGACCAGTCGCGCGACTCGCTCGACGGCTCGAAGACGCTGTACGAGGAGATCTCCGGCGGCGCCGAGATCCTGGAGCTCGGCAAGCGCAAGGTCCCCGCGCGCGCCTACGTGTCGAGCTTCAACTTCAAGGGCACCGACCAGCAGAAGCGGGTCAAGGACCTGTCAGGCGGCGAGCGCAACCGCGTCCACCTGGCCAAGCTGCTCAAGTCGGGCGGCAACCTGCTGCTGCTCGACGAGCCGACCAACGACCTCGACGTCGACACGCTGCGCGCCCTGGAAGACGCCCTGGTCAACTTCGCCGGGTGCGTCGTCGTCATCAGCCACGACCGCTGGTTCCTCGACCGCATCGCCACCCACATCCTGGCCTTCGAAGGTGACTCCAAGGTGGTGTGGTTCGAGGGCGACTACAAGTCCTACGAGGCCGACCGCAAGAAGCGCCTGGGCGCCGAGGCCGACCAGCCCCACCGCATCAAGTACAGGAAGCTCACCCACGACTGAACCAGGGCTGCTGCGTCAGCGGTAGCCCTGGGCTTGCAGCTGGAACAGGTGCGCGTAGCGGGCGCCCTTGGCGACCAGCTCGTCATGGGTGCCCTGTTCCAGGACATGGCCGTCCTCGACGACGACGATCTTGTCTGCCATGCGGACAGTCGGGAAGCGGTGCGAGATGAGGATGGCGGTGCGCCCCTTGGCCAGGGTGCGGAAGCGCTCGAAGACCTGGTGCTCGGCCTCGGCGTCGAGCGCCGAGGTCGGCTCGTCGAGGACCAGGATGTCGGCCTCCTCGCGCATGAAGGCGCGCGACAGGGCGATCTTCTGCCACTGGCCGCCGGACAGCTCGAGGCCCTCCTTGAACCAGCCGCCGAGCTGGGTGTCGAGCCCCTTGGGCAGGCCGCTGACCAGCTCGCGGGCGCCGCCGGCCTCGACCGCGCGCTCGACGCGGACGTCGACGTCGAGGTGTTCGACCGAGCCGACGCCCACGTTCTCGCGGGTCGACAGCTGGTACTGGTTGAAGTCCTGGAAGATGACGCCGATGCGGCGGCGCAGGTCGGGCGCCTCCCAGTCGCGCAGGTCACGCCCGTCGAGGTAGATCGCCCCCTCGGTGGGCTCGTACAGGCGCGTCAGCAGCTTGATGAAGGTCGTCTTGCCGGCGCCGTTCTCGCCGACCAGCGCCAGGCTCTGGCCCTTGGGGATGAAGAGGTCGATGCCGCGCAGCGCCCACTTGTCCGACTTGGGATACTTGAAGCCGACGCCGGCGAAGCGGATGCCCTGCTCTTCCTTGACCACGTAGGGCGCGTGCGCCGCGCGCTGCCCGGTCGGGATGGCCAGGTACTCGAACAGGTTCGACATGTAGAGGTTGTCCTCGTACATGCCGCCGACCGCGGTGAGGATCGACTGGAAGGCCTGCTGACCCTGGCGGAAGGCGACCACGTACAGCGCCATGTTGCCCAGCGACAGCTTGCCGCGCGCGGCCGCGACCGCGATGTAGGCGTAGCAGCCGTAGAACGCCGCGGTGCCCAGCAGCGACAGCGCATAGGCCCAGGCCGCGCGCTTGACCGCGAGCTTCTTGTCCTCGTTGTAGAAGGTCTCCGACAGCGTCTTGTAGCGCCCCAGCAGCATCGGCCCCAGGCCGAACAGCTGGACCTCCTTGACGTGGCCGTCGTTGGCGATGACGTACTCGAGATAGTTCAGCCGCCGCGCATCGGGCGAGCGCCAGTTGCGCAGCCGGAACGCCGCGCCCGAGAACTTGGCCTCGGCCACGAAGGCCGGCACCGCCGCCACCAGCAGCGCCAGCACGGCCCAGCCGCTGAACGCCACCAGCAGCGCGATGTAGCCCGCCAGGGTCAGGCCGTTGCGCACCAGCTGGAAGGTCTCCTGCACCAGCGCCAGCGGCCGCGACGACGCCTCGCGCCGCGCGCGGGTCAGCTTGTCGTAGAACTCGGCGTCCTCGAAGTGCGGCAGGTCCAGCCGCAGCGCCTTCTCCAGGATGAGGACGTTGATGTCGATGCCCAGCCGGGCTCCGACCAGCGCCCGGGTCAGCCCCAGCGCGCGCTCGACGGCCGACATCGCCACCACCAGGATGAGCTCGAGCACGACATAGCGGATGACCTCGGCCTGCAGCGCCGCGCGCACCAGGGCGTCGGCCCGCGCCGAGTGCACCACGGCGTCCACGATGAGCTTGCCGACATAGGCGATCTGCAGCGGAATCAGCGCCGAGATGACGGTCAGGACCGCCAGCGTGATGGTGCCCCCGGGCGACGACTTCCACACCAGCCGCAGCGTGCGCGGGGTGTGCGCGAAGCTGCCCAGCAGCCGCTGGGCGAACCCGACCGGCGCCGGCTTGGCTGTGGGGGCGTGGGGAGCCATCGAGGAAGTCTGATGCGAACTGCCGAGGTTTGCTTCAGCGTAGCGATTTCTCCGCGTTGCGGATACCTTGTTGCCGTGATCGAGCTAGCCCCCGCCCTCGAACGGTCGGTTCCCCATCTGGCTGAGCTGCAGGCTCGGGCGCTGGCGGACTATGCCTTTCCCCTCACCAACGAGCCCACCGAGCTGGCGCGCCGCCTGGCAGTCGATGCCATCGACCTCGGCGCCTCGTGGATCGCGACCATGGACAAGCGCGACGTCGGCTTCGCCTTCGTGTCGCGGCGCGGCGGCTTCGCCCGCATCGACAGCCTGGGCGTCATCCCCGAGGCCCGCACCAAGGGTGTCGGTCGCTCGCTGGTGGACGCGGTGCTGGCCGGTGGTCGCGCCCACGGGGACGTCAAGCTGGTGCTGGAGGTCGACGACGCCAGCCCGCCCGCGCTGCGCCTGTACAAGAGCGCCGGCTTTCACTCCTGGCGCCGCCTGGTCGGCTGGGAGCGCGACGCCCCCAACGTCCTGACCAAGGACCCCACGCGCACCGTGGTCGAGCTGCCGCTGCGCCACGCCGCCTGGGCCGCCGCCAAGCACGCCGAGAAGGACCTGCCCTGGCAGTTCGCGCCGGAGTCGATCGCCAACCTGACCCCGCCTTACCGCGCCTTCGAGCACGACCACATGGCCTACTGCATCGTGCGCCTGATGCCCGACGACACCCTCAAGGTGCGCGCCCTCATCGTGCGCACCGAGGCGCGCCGTCGCGGCCTCGGCGCCGTGGTCCTGGCCGGCGCCGTCAAGCAGCTGGGCGCCAAGCGCATCGTGGTGCCGCCCTGGTGCCCCGAAGGTCTATGGGACGACTTCTTCAAGCGCGCCGGCTTCCACCAGAGCAAGCACGCCCAGGTCGAATTGCGACGGCAGATTGAAAAGGCGGCGGCGGGCTAGGCCAGCCCCCTCGAAGCGCAGCTTCGAGGAGCGCTGTTCCGTTCCGGGAGCGGTCTAGACGAGGCGGCGACCTGACCCGGCCTAACCCTGCTTCGAGGGGGCTGTCAGTTCGCCGCCAGCTCGTCGGTCTCCTTCGCGATCTGTCCCTGCCAGGTCTCGGCGTCCTTGCCCGCACGCACCGCGCCGCGCGCCGCCGCCGTCTTCTCGCGGTTCTCGCGCTGGCGGTCGACCAGGTCGTGGTGGGTCGAGAAGTACTCCAGGCTCTTGCCGATGAACTGGCGCAGGTTCTCGAACTTGTGGCTGGCCATGAACGCCGTCAGGTCGGCCTTCAGCTCGTCGATGATCTCGTAGCCGCGCAGCATCGCGCCGGTGCAGATCTGCACCGTCGACGCCCCCATCAGCATGAACTCCGCCGCGTCCTTGCCGGTCTCGATGCCACCGATGCCCGAGATCTCGACCCCCGGCTTGGCGCGCGCGATCTCCATCACGTGGCGCAGCGCGATCGGCTTGACCGCCTGCCCCGAGTAGCCCCCCGGCACGGTGTAGCCCTCGACCGTCGGCATCGGGCGCAGCGTCTTCAGGTCGACGCCGATGACCGACAGAATGGTGTTGATGGTCGAGATGCCGTTGGCGCCGGCCTTGATCGCGGCCAGCGCCGGCGTCGCCGGGTTGCCGACGTTGGGCGTCATCTTGGCCCACACCGGCTTCTTCGCGACCTGCATCACCCAGCCGGTGACCTCCTCGACCATGTCGGGGTTCTCGCCCATGGCCATGCCCATCTTGCGCTCCGGCAACCCGTGCGGACATGACAGGTTGAGCTCGAAGCCGTCGATCCCGGTCTCCTCCACCCGGCGCGTGATCTCCTGCCACGCCTCCTTGCGGTACTCCTCCATGATCGATGCGATCAGGATCTTGTGCGGATAGTTCTTCTTGAGCTGGCGCAGGTCATCCAGCCAGGCGTCGAACGGCCGGTCGGAGATCAGCTCGATGTTCTCGAAGCCGACCACCTCGCCCTTCTCGCGCGAGCGCAGCTTGCCGTAGCGCGGGTTGGTGTTGATGACCTTGCTGGCGTCGAGGCTGATGGTCTTGCACACCATGCCGCCCCAGCCGAGATCGTACGACCTCGCGATCACACGCGCGTTCGTCCCCGGCGGGCCCGAGCCCAGCACGAACGGGTTCTCGAACTTCATGCCGTTCACTTCGATCGCGAGACTCGGCGCCATGTCACCCTCCGGACCGATCCGTAACACATCCGCGAGGCCGGTTCACATCCGGCCCCGCCACCCAGCTGCTCGTCAGCCGCGCGCCAGCAGCGCCGCGTCGCCACGGTCGACCGGCGCCCCGACCAGGTCGACGCCATGCCGCGCCAGCCGCCGCGCCGCCGCCGCCGCCCGCACACTCTTCGTCTGCGCCGCGTGCGCCGCCAGCAGGGCCAGCTCCAGCGAGCGCCCCAGCGTCATCGCGAAGCGCCGCGCGCCTGCCTCCACCGTCATGGTCTCGCCGCTGGCCTCACCCAGCCACTCGCGTGCGCGCCCCATCGCCGCGCGCACCGTCTGCACGCAGGCGCCCAGCCCCTCGCCGTCCGCCGCGATCGCCAGCGAGCGCTCGACCTCGCGCTCGAACGCCTCCAGGCTGCCCTCGCGCGCGAGTGCGCGCAGCGTATCGAGCGACAGCACGTTGGTGGTGCCCTCCCAGATCGGCAGCACCTGCGCATCACGCAGGATGCGCGGCAGCCCGGTGTCCTCGACATAGCCCGCGCCGCCGAACGCCTCCAGCGCCTCCGATGCCACCACGACCGCCTGCTTGCCCGTGGTCAGCTTCACGATCGGCGTCAGCATGCGCAGCAGCGCGCGCTCCAGATCGCTGGCCACGCCGGCCTCGCTGCGCCCGATCAGCTCGACGGCACGGAAGGTGATGACGAACGCGCCCTCGGCCTCCGCCGCCATGCCCGCCAGGGTGTCGACATGCAGCGGCTGCTCCGACAGCTTGTGCCCGAACTGCACCCGGCGGCGCGCATAGTCGCGCGACAGCGCCAGGGCACGGCGCATCCCGGCGATGGCGCCGATGGCGTTCCAGGTCCGCGTCACGTTCAGCATCGGCGTGATGTTGCGAACCCCGTCGCCCAGCCCGAGCACCGGCGTCGCCAGCGTACCTTGCAGCTCCAGCTCCGCGGTCGGCACCTTGCGCGTGCCGAGCTTGTCCTTGAGGCGATTGATGGCGAGGTTGTTCATGCGCCCCTCGGCGTCGCGCACCTCGAGATAGAACAGCGCCAGGCCGCGCCCGCCCGGCCCGTTGCCCTCGGGTCGACCCAGCGTCAGCGCCATCGGTGACGTCGTCGCGGAGGTGAACCACTTGGTCCCGAACAGCCGGAACTGCTCGCTGCCCTCGACCTTGCGCGCGATGGTCTCGCTGAGCCCCACGTCCGACCCGCCGGTGCGCTCGGTCATCCACTGCCCCGAGGTCCACATGCGCGCCGGATCACGCGACGTCAGCCGCGGCACCGCATGCTCGATCAGCGCGCGATTTCCGCTGTCCAGCAGCGTGCGCGCCGCGCCATCGGTCATCGCCAGCGGACACGAGTAGACGTCGAGCGACGCGTCGACGACATAGTTCAGCGCGAACTGCACCACGCGCGCGAACTCGCCATGCTGCTTCTCGTAGGCGGTCGCGACCAGGCCATGCTGCGCCGCCAGCACCGCGGCCTCGCGCCACAGCGGCGACACCTCGATGACGTCGACGCGGTTGCCCCAGGCGTCCCACTGCGTCAGCACTGGCTCGTTGAGCCGATCGTCCTGCTGCATGCGGTACAGCTTGCCGCCCGCGAGCTCGCCCAGGTGGCGCAGCTCGTCGCGCACCGCCGCGAACACCGGCGCTGGCAGCGCTCGCCCGAGATACTCACCGAGCAGCGCATCCTCGTCGAACTGGTTGCCGAGCCCCGGCGCCTCTTGAAAGAAAGCCATGCGCGGCAGAGTAGCCCAACCCACCTTGTATATGGAGGGGCCAGGAAATGTAGTCTCCATTACAAACATGGAGATGGGCCCAGCTCGGTGTTCTTGCTAGGGTCTCCAGCCATGGAGCCTGGCCTGTGGCGTCGCTTCGAGATCGGTCTTGCCGAGGTGGGTGCCGTCGCGGACCCAGCCTGGCGCGCTCCCCTGACCAGGTACCTCGAGCTCCTTCTGCTGTGGAACGCCAAGATGAACCTCACTGCAGTGCGCGACCCGGCAGGGATCGTGGTGCGCCACTTCGCCGACTCGTTCGCTCCGCTGGCTGATCTGCCCCCCGACGCCCGCACCCTGCTCGACGTTGGGTCGGGCGGTGGCTTCCCTGGCGCCATCCTCGCCATCGCCCGCCCGAACATCGCGATCACCCTGCTCGAGTCGTTGCACAAGAAGACCGCCTTCCTCTCCACCCTCAAGCGCGAGCTGCCCGTCCCCAACGTCACCGTGGAAGCCCGCCGCCTCGAGGACTTCGATCGGCCCGCTGGTTTCGACGTCGTCATCTCGCGTGCCGCGATCCCACTGCCTGGCTGGTTCGACGTCGCCCGTCCCTTCCGCTCGCCGACCGGGGTGATCCTCGCGATGGAGGGCAGCGAGCAGTCCCCTCTCCCTCCTGGGGCGACCCGGCGCAGCTACACCCTCGACGGAGCAGCACGGGCCATCCTCCGTTCCACGTGAAACGCGCTTCCAGGTGGACGGCGATGCTGGCCACAAGTAGATTCCCCGCGTGAACCCCCTCGACTGGATCGATCAGGAGCTCGCCGATCTGGAGAGCCAGGGCCTGCGCCGTCGCATGCGCAACGTCGTCGGTCCTCAGCGCGCCCTGCTTCGCGTCGACGGCATCGAGGCGATCAACTTCTCCTCCAACAGCTACCTCGGGCTGTCCGATCACCCCGAGCTCGCCGAGGCGGCTCGTGCAGTCCTGACCGAAGAGGGCGCCGGCGCTGGTGCCTCCCGCCTGATCGCCGGGAACCAGCTCGCCCATCGCCAGCTCGAGACCGCGATCGCTCGGTTCAAAAGCACCCCCGCCGCCCTCTTCTTCAACAGCGGCTACCAGGCCAATGTCGGGACCCTCCAGGCGCTGCTCGGCCCCGAGGACGCCGTGTTCTCCGACACCCTGAACCACGCATCCATCATCGACGGCTGCCGACTGGCGCGCGCCCAGGTCCATGTCTACCGCCACGCCGACGCCACTCATCTCGCCGAGCTCCTCTCCAAGGCCCCACCTGCGCGCCGCCGCCTCATCGTCACCGAGTCCCTCTTCAGCATGGACGGCGACCGTGCGCCCCTCACGGAGCTGGCCAAGCTCGCCCGCAGCCATGGCGCCATGCTGATGGTCGACGAGGCCCACGCCACTGGAGTCCTCGGTCCCGACGGCCGTGGTCTCGCCGCCGCCGCTGGCATCGTTCCCGACATCCAGATGGGTACCCTGGGCAAGGCCATGGGCGCTGCCGGCGCATACATCGCCGGCTCGACCTCCCTCATCGAGTTCCTGTTCAACAAGGCACGCAGCTTCGTCTTCACCACGGCGCCCCCGGCGGCGATGGCCGCCACCGCCCACCGTGCCCTCGACCTCGCCACTGGACCGCTCGGCCGCGAGCGCCGCGCCCAGCTGATGTTGCACGTGAAACACTTCCACGAAGGGCTGCGCAACCTCGACGTCCCGACGCCCAGCGATCCCAGCCACATCATTCCTCTCCTTGTCGGCGAGACCCGGCGCGCCATGCTCCTCAGCGAACGCCTCCTCCGCGCTGGCATCTTCGCCCACGGCATCCGTCCCCCGACGGTCCCCGAAGGCACCTCGCGCATCCGCTTCTCGCTGATGGCGACCCACACGACGTCCCAGCTCGAGCGTGCCCTGTCGGCCCTGGCTGACCTCAAGGTCCTGTTCCGTCCTCTGCCCGCTCCTCCAAGCACGACGCCATGACAACACGCGCCTCTGACATTGACCGTCTGGTCGCCCTGGACCGCGCCCACGTCTGGCACCCGTTCACCCAGATGGCCGACTGGCTGGCTGACGACGACCCCCTCATCATCGAGCGGGCCGAGGCCAACCACCTGATCGACATCCGCGGCCGCCGCTACCTCGACGGCGTGTCCTCTCTCTGGGTCACGGTCCACGGCCACCGTCGCGCCGAGATCGACAATGCCATCCGCGCCCAGCTCGACCGCGTCGCCCACTCGACGCTCCTCGGCCTTGGCAACGTGCCGTCGATCGAGCTCGCCGGCCGTCTGGTCCACGTCGCCCCCGAGGGGCTGACCAAGGTCTTCTACTCCGACTCGGGCAGCACCGCAGTCGAGGTCGCTCTGAAGATTGCCTATCAGTACTGGCAGCACCGCGGCCAGCCAGCCAAGCGCCAGTTCGTCGCTCTCGCCGAGAGCTACCACGGCGACACCATCGGCTCGGTCAGCGTGGGCGGCATCGACCTCTTCCACCAGATCTTCCACACCCTGCTGTTCCAGGTGCACCGCGTCCCGACGCCCTACCCCTATCGCTCGCCGAGCCCCGACGACCCTCAAGCCTGTGTATCTAGGTGTTTGCAATCATTGGAGAAACTGCTCTCCGAGCAAGCCCATGAGATTGCCGCCTTCGTGGTCGAACCCCGGGTCCAGGGCGCCGCAGGCATGCTGATGCAGCCACCTGGCTATCTGCCCCAGGTCGCCGAGCTGTGTCGCAAGCACGACGTCCTCCTCATCTGCGACGAGGTCGCCACCGGCTTCGGCCGCACTGGCGCCATGTTCGCCTGCGACCTCGAGGACGTCCGCCCCGACCTGATGACCGTCGCCAAGGGACTCACGGGCGGCTACCTGCCGCTCGCAGCGACCCTGGCGACCGACGCGGTGTACGACGCGTTCCTCGGACCGCACGCCAGCAAGCGCACCTTCTTCCACGGCCACACGTACACCGGCAACCCGCTCGCGTGCGCCGCCGCCATCGCCTCGCTCGACATCTTCGAGCGCGACCGCACCATCGACGCCATCCAGCCCCGCATCACCGAGCTCGCCACCCTGCTCGCGCGCGACATCGCGCCGCTCGCCCACGTTGGCGAGGTCCGCCAGCAGGGCCTCATGGTCGGCATCGAGCTCGTCCCCGATCGCGACGCCCGCAGCGAATACGCTTACGAAGCCGCCATCGGCGCGCGCGTCTGCCGCGAGGCCCGCAAGCATGGCGTCATCCTGCGCCCGCTCGGCCCCGTCGTCGTCCTGATGCCGCCGCTCAGCATCACCGCGGCGGAGCTCGTCGAACTGGTCGAGGCCACGCGTCGCAGTATCATCGCCATCACCGAATGAGGCTGCTCTTCGTCACCGGAACCGACACCGGCGCAGGCAAGACCACGGTCACCCGCGCGGTCACCGCGGCCCTGTGCGCGCGTGGCCTGCGCGTCGCCGCGCTCAAGCCCATCGAGACCGGCTGCAGCTTCGGCCCCATGGGCCTCGAGGCCGCTGACGGCACCCTGCTGCGCGCCGCCGCCGGCAACTGGCTCAGCCCTGGCGAGGTCACCCCGATCTGCTTCACCACCCCGGTGTCGCCCGCAGCCGCCGCGGTCGCCGAGTCGCGCCCCATCGACCTCGCCGCGCTGGCCGAGCACATCCACACTGTCGCGGCGCGTGCCGACGTCACCCTGGTCGAGGGCGCTGGCGGCCTGCTGGTGCCGCTCGACGATCGCACCCTGACTGCCGACTTCGTGGCCCGTCTGGGTGCGCGCCTCATCGTGGTCGCGCGCGACGCCCTGGGCACCATCAATCACACCCTGCTGACGCTGTCAGAGGCCGCGCGTCGCGAGCTGCCCGTCGCCGGCGTCATCATGTCACGCGTCAGCCCGCAGCTCGGCGCCGACGCCGCCAGCAACGCCTCCGCGATCGCCCGCTTCGGCCGCACCCCGATGCTGGGCACGCTCGAACACCTGCCCGCGGGCGCTCGCCTGGCCCAGCTCGCCGCCGCCGCCGCCACGCTCGACCTCGACGCCCTGCTGTAGCCCCTGGAAGCGCGGCTCCGGCGACAGCAGGTCCAGCATCACCGCCAGCGTCTGACCCAGGCCAGATACTCGCGCACCATGAAGTAGGCCGCGCGCCCCGGACGCCGCTCGATCTCGGCCGGGGTCACCTCGCTCTCCGCATACACGACCTCGACCTCGTCCCACCAGCCGGTGCGCTGAAACTCGCGCAACGAGCGCCGTGAATGAAAGCGCTGCGTCACCAGCAGCGCGCGTCGCCAGCCGCGCTCGCGCGCGATCGCTGTCGTCAGCTGCGCATTTTCACGCGTGTGCAGCGACACCCCCTCCAGCACCAGCGCCGCGCCGGGCACCCCCAGTGCGCGCAGCGCCTTGCCCATGATGTCCGCCTCGGGCTCGACGTCATGCACCGGCCCGCCGGTCACCAGCACCATCGGCGCCACGCCGCGCGCCCACAGCAGCGACGCCGCCCGCACACGCTCCAGCGCGAAGCGCCCCGGGACGCCGTTCCTGCATGGCGCACCCAGCACCACGATGACGTCGGCCGCGCGCCCACTCGCCGCCGGCGCCCGCAGCGGGCGCTCCATCCACTCCAGCAGCCGGCGCACCACGCGCCTCACTTGCCGATGCAGAAGCGCGCGAACACCGCATCG
>Ga0154020_10000643_pt1 | contig 42769 bp, 41 predicted proteins | sample Klosneuvirus_201_FD_109709 | JGI IMG/M metagenome (GOLD analysis project Ga0154020, IMG submission 109709) | Active sludge microbial communities from wastewater, Klosterneuburg, Austria - Klosneuvirus_20160825_MG | ecosystem: Engineered > WWTP > Aerobic digester > Activated sludge | place... | reverse complement strand
CTAATAGCTTGCGTACGTCCTTATATCCCTTCGGTTTTTTACCGGTTTGCTTTTCAATTGCGCTAGTAGTCTTGCTTAATACATTAGCATCCACATCACAGATATACCCGATCTCAACATCAGCCAGTTGAGCCAACATAGTAGCCAAATAATGGCCACGGCTGTTCGTGCCCACTACGCCAAGGACCACTTTTTCATTCTGCGAAATTGTTTTGCCAAATGCGGAGGGTGCAAGGAATATGCCTGCACCGGCCAGGGCTGATTGCTTAATGAATTCTCTTCGGTTATGCATGATGGGATCAGAATTATTGAGGTATTAAATTGCCTACAATAATCGAATAATCATAGCTGACAGATACGAAATTGGGGAAAAAAGGTGTGTAAGGTTAATTCAAAGTTCTGCCTCACTCCCACTTTATGATTTTACCAGAGATAAGATCAGTTCCAGAAGTTACCTGATAATAATAGGAGCCTGTCGGCAGCGCTTCTGTTTTCAAAGTCATTTGATACGCACCCGCTTCTGCATGACTTGCGCGGGTTTTTAAAACCAACTGTCCGAGCAAATCAAAAAGTTTAATCTCTATTGCACCCGCTGAAGCAAGTGAATAATCAAAGGTGATTTCTTTAAGGAATGGATTTGGAAAAGCATCAACTCTAACACCTTCGGTTACATCAGTTATTTCGGTGATCACGGAAGGCATGTTTAAGTCGAGCCAATTCATTCGATTAGTCACCCAGTTTTTCAACCAGTTCACTTCATCATTGAAAGACGAACCGACATAATAGTTAGGCCAAACGTACTGACCTAATACAGGCCACGTTTCGAAATTACGTTGTTGGGCACTCTTAGTTTCACCCGGTAAAACTGTATTTAACACATTGTATACTGAATCGATATAGGTAATGATTTTAGAAGTTGCAAATTCATTTGCCCTAATGGCTACCCAGCGGGCAGCTAATTGACTTCTATAATGACCATCCTGATTAAGCCTGTTCCACCAAAAGGGAATCAGCCAAAAATCCTGCGGGCAGATGCTATTAAAACTAGTTACCCATCCTTCGGGATTCCCCTGCGTGCAATAATTTGCATTCCCAAATCCAAGATTAAAATCCCAGATAGGCCCCATTTGTAATTTACCACCATCCGAATCTCTTTGCTTATGCAGATAGGTGCTTAATCTATACCCATCTACATTTTTGCTTACCTCATTGGCAATAAAGAAATCTATGAACGAATTAACATCGATATATTGTGAGTACCCTTGAACCGGATCCGCAAAATTATTTCCAGCCAGTGTGCCTTCAAAATTGGAAAGGACCTGCTGAATATAGGTTTTCTGCTGGCTGGTGATGTCGGCATCTTTCGGGTAATCGTATTGAAAATAAATAGTCTGATTTCCGTTGCGTCCCGGGGGCGTGTAGGTTGATGTCCAACCCCCATTACCGCTTCCTGTAGACTTATCTATTTTAATTATATAACCGCCACTCAGATTGTTGCCTGAATTTTCATCGGGATCAAGTTTATTAATATCAACCCGATTCTTATCGCGCTTGATTTTCTCGATTAGCACATAAACTCCCTGATAAATATCGTTAATTATTACTTCACAAAAACGGGTTCGTGGTGCGTACTGACCTAAATCACGACCTAACTTATAAGCAAGTGCATCCCGCATCAAACTTTTATCATTATAAGGAGCAAAAAGTACCCAGTCTTCTTCGGATGGCATGCCCAATAACGGTGCGCTAATTCCTTCGCCCAGATCATCCTGTAATTCAATGCCAAACTGTTTTTTTGGAAACATTTGCGAAGATGAACCTCTAATCTCAATGCCAATCTTACCGTCATAATTATTAAATGGATCTGTTGAATTATTAGGAACACCTGATCCATTATCAATGATACCCATTGAAACTGAAATTTTGGGGTCATCCAAAATTGTTTGACCATTTGTATTGATTATGATAATGGGAAAATTCGATTTTAGAGACTGAGCAAAGCCCGTCTGGGTAGTATATAATAAAAGTATGGCCAAAATGGTAGATACCCGTCTTGAGAGAAATGTCATCCTGTAAAGATCGGAAAAAGTCCTGGTTTAAATTTATACAGGGATACAGAATTAGCTTGACGGCAGGCAGGCGATTTAGTTTTAAAGAAATAGATAGTTCTATATCTTGCATCAAAAATTGGTTAAATGAAACTTATCAGTTCTTTACTTTTTATATTTTGTTCGCTTGCCACCATCGCTCAGGACTACTCGGTAGACCGAAAGATGGGTGCCGAAGGGAAAGCCTCTGTGGAAGCGACTATGGGTATTTATCAGGACCCATCTAAAACAAAAATCATTTCCAGTATTGGAAGTCACTTAGTTAGTAACCTGGCAACCCAACCCTTTCCTTACGAGTTTTTCATTGTAGATTCCGCAGAACCCAATGCCTTTGCCCTGCCCGGTGGGTATATATTTTTTACCCGAGGTATTTTGGTATTGGCCAACAGCGAAGATGAACTTGCCGGTGTAATGGGTCATGAAATTATTCACTCCTATAATAGACATTCCATCAAACAACGTAAAAAAAGTATTGTGCCCGGAATTCTGATGGTGCCTGAAGTATTAGCAAGTTCTGTGGCTGGCGATGCTTCAAAAATATTTTCACCGCTCAGTAAAGGTGGAGAAGCTATGATGGCTTCCCACAGTCGCAAGGATGAATATGAAGCGGATGATCTGGGCGTTCAACTTTCTGCCAAAAGTGGATACCAGCCTGATGCTTTAGGCGATATTCTATCTACTCTTAATAAATCAATTGAAATTTTTACGGGTGAAAAAGAAAAGTCAAGCTATTTCAACGACCATCCATATACACCGGATCGCGTATCGCGAATCAAAAAGGAATCTGCAAATTTAACAGCGATCCCATCAACCAAAATCTTCAATACAAAAAACGATTTCTTAAAGGCCCTGGATGGAGTAATCGTTGGTGAAAATCCTGGGCAAGGCATATTTAAAGGAGATTGGTTTATTCATCCAGACTTAAAGTTTAAAATAAGTGTTCCGTTCAAATGGTTGCATCAAAATAATCCCTCCAGTATGATTGCTGTGGATACGACTCAATCCGTAATGATGATGCTGGAAATTGAACCCAAGGCGAAAACAGCCAACGAAGGGGCCACTGCATTTGCCGATGTTTTTAAGAAAAAAACTGGCGTATCCATTGATGTAAATTCTGATAAGATAAATGGGTTAACCGCCAGTCAGATTTCATTTACCCAAAGTAAAGATCGATCTAAGCAAACCATAAAGGTACTTTGGGTAGAGTATCAAGGAATCATTTACAGAATTGTGGGCAGTGCCATACCAGGATTTGAAACGGTCTTGATATCAAACATGGAAAGTTTTACCTCCTTACCTACTCAGGAAGGAAAGGAAATAACGAAAAGAATCATACGTGTGGTGGAAGCAAATGATGGTGAAAATCTTAAAGGGATTTGTGATCGATCTCAAAATCTGTTCTCAACAAAATTAATTGCCGCCATCAATGGGATTTCAGAGGATAAAATTTTTAAGCAAGGTGAGTTGTTAAAAGTAATTATTGAGGTTCCCTACTAATTCAGAATTCCGAATCAACTATATGCAAGACATCGAAATCACCAACCCGGAAGAAAAGAAGGAGGATAAGCAAAAGAAGAAAGCTGAAAAAGAGGAGATGACCGTTGAAAAATTACTTATCTCCTACGAGCGAACATTAATCGCCTGGATAAAGGCCGCGACCCATATCCTCATTTTTGGTTTTGCTCTTTATAAATTATTGGATGCAAAACTTCATGAATCAGGATCGCACCCGGTGCTGGAGTTTTTAACACCCCGAAGGATCGCTGTTATTCTTTTCGCTGCTGGATTTTTTGCCTTACTGATGGCAACTGTGCGTCATATACAAATTCAAAAAAAATATGCTCAATATAACTGGCAAACTTACTTCAAGGCTATTATGTTGCTTGACTATGTTATACTGATCATGCTATTCCTACTATTGGTCGGAGTGAGCCTAGGTAAATAAACCCGACATCCTTTACAGGCATCAGCCTAACGATTCCAAATACAAATCCTCGACCTTCTTTCTCGCCCAGGGTGTTTTACGCAAGAAGGTTAAACTAGATTTAATACTTGGATTGCTTATAAAGCAATTGATCGTAATCCGCTCCCCCAACTCATCCCAGCCGTAGCGATCTACCAAACGAATCAGAATGGATTCTAATGTTATTCCATGAAGGGGGTTATTAGGTTGCAATTCTGTCATACTTATAATTTCAGAGATTCTATTTCAGATTGATAGTCGTATTGGAGATCTTCTTCCAATTTGCTTTGTGCCAGGTTAATTTTTTTCAATTGCTGTTGATAGAGATTTACCAAGACAGCGCTTTTGCCAATTGGAAGTTCCGCTTCCTTAATTTGCTGGCAAAAATGAATTCGCAATGCTAAATCTGTAGCAGGCAATCCGGAGTATTTAATTTGCCTGTTTACCATTCTCAATATTCTGCGCAAGCTTTTCTTTACAAAATAGACGCTCAGATTAGATAGCTCAACAAATTGTTCGGTAGTTTCGCGCTTTACATTTTCCACATACCCGTGCTCATCATTCGCTTCAAACAATAAGTAGGTAAGCAATTCTTTATTCTCTTTTTTGAATCTTGCTAATCGCAGGCATACGCCTTGTACTTGGCTAGGTTCAAGATTTCCTAACTCCTTTTTTATCTCCTGAACTGTGGCTGCTTTCAAAATCAAATTTTGGATTCCTAAATCTGCAGCATATTACAGTTTTCGGAATCCAAAAAAAAATGGGTGAATAGTTGCAGGGTACTCGTCACTGGATTTCCAGAAACCAGTATCCAGCATCTTCTACTCTTCTCTACTCATACTTCAACGTCTCCGCGGGGTTAATTAATGCGGCTTTAATGGCGTGATAACTTACCGTGAGCAGTGCAAGCAACAGGCCAGCGCCCATACTCAATGCAAACAATTCCCAACCTATCGTTGCTTTGTAGGTAAAGTCCTTCAGGTACCAGGTTGTAATAAACCACCATGAGAGCGGAGCGGCCAGACAAAAGGCCACAAAGGCTAATAATATAAACTGGCGGTTAAGTAAAACAAAGATAGATTGCAAGTCTGCTCCCATTACTTTACGAATTCCAATTTCCTTCGTGCGATTCACTGCATTGATTCCTGCCAAACCAAACAATCCTAAACATGAAATAAGGATAGCAAATCCTGTGGCCAACCCCATAATGCTCATCCAGCGTTGATAACTTTTGTATTGTTTCGCCACGTCTTCGTCTAAAAAGGTATAGTCAAATGGCTTATCAGGATATAATTCCAACCAAAGCGTCTTCACTTTTTCAAGTCCACTTACTACATCGGTAGTACTCAGTCGCACCATCATGGTTGTTAAGTAGCCCATTTCTTTTGTATTCATAGAAAGAAACATGGGTTCAAACTGGCGTTCCAATGAAAGGAAATGATAATCTTTTACCACGCCAATGATGGGCGACCCCAACCCTACTGAGTCTTCCTGCCAATTATAATATTCATTCAGAGGATCTGTCCATTTCATATCGCGTACGAGGGCTTCATTAACAATAATACCACTGGTATCGGTTGCAATGGCTGCATCAAAATTTCTTCCGTCCACTAACTGAATATCGAGCGTGGGCAAATAGAACGGATCAATACTATAGACATACGCTGATTTTTGCTCGCCCTTTATTTTAAATCCCCAACGCGAGTAGCCTTGATTAAATCCGGTGCTGGCTCCGGTCACAGATGCAATAGCAGGTTCATTGCCAGCGCGCGTACGAAATTGTTCAATCACTTTATTGCCTTCTTCGTTCCAACCAGTTTGTGTTGGAATTACCAAAACCTGCTCTTTATTATATCCAAGATCTTTTGTGGTGATAAAATTCATTTGGCGATACATCATCACCGAACTGATAATTAAAAACGCAGACAAGGCAAATTGCAACACGACCAACGGTTTTGTAAACCCTGCTTGAAGTCGTGAAGTAAAACCCCCTTTCAATACCTGAGCGGGTTTAAAGCGCGAAAGAAAAAGTGAAGGGTAACTTCCGGCAAGCAAACCAACCACCATAGTGAGAATAAATCCTATCGACAACAATTGAATCACTTTGGTAGAAGTAAGTTCAATTCCTTTATTTGTAAATTCATTGAAGGCTGGAAGAAATAATACTACCAGCACACAACCAATCACCATAGAAGCAAAGGCAAGTATTAATGATTCAAAACTAAATTGATACACCAACTGATTACGCTGGGCACCTACCACTTTACGCACCCCCACTTCTATTCTGCGCGATGCAGACGTTGTGAGCGACAATGAAATGTAATTGATGCACGCAATGAGCATGATTAGCAACGCGATACCTCCTAATATGATTGAGTATTGAGGATCACTCACTTTTTCCCAGCTAATCTCTTTTTTCAAATGCATATCCGGAAGTGCTGTGAAGAAATACTCCATCATCTTCACATCTGCGGGAATAGGAACCACCGCTTCCTTGCGCCACTCCTCTAGTTTTTTACCCATGTATTTATCAACAATCTTATCCAGATTAGTTTTGAAAGTGGTTAAATCAGCCTCAGGAATTAACTGCACAAAAGTAGGTGTATTGTAATTTCCCCAATTGGCAAGATTGCGATCGTAGTAAGGTCTGTTTTCCTGCGGGATTAGAATTACGTAATGAATACTTGAATTGGCAGGTGCCGGTTCAATGATTCCGCTTACCGTATACGATTTTTCACCGTTGATATCAATACGAATTGTTTTTCCTATCGGGTCGGTATCTCCAAAATATTTTTCTACGATAGCCGGTGTCAACACAATCTCTGATTTATCAAGAAAAATTCGCTCGGCATTTCCTGAAATCAGAGAGAAGGAAAACATTTTGAAAAAATCAGCATCTACATACGCTATCTCCTCGGTAAACACTTTCTCTTCGTAGCGAAAGATTCCGCGTGCGCCACTGTTGTAGCGCGTAGCATATTTCACTTCAGGAAGTTCCTCTTTCAACGCAGGGGCTAAACCTGTCTGTATCCATGCAGATTGTCGATAGGGATCAGCAGAGTCATGCTGCCAGGTATCAAAACTTTTTTCTTCAATCCGATAAATTGAATTTTTATTTTCATGAAATCGGTCAAACTCCTTTTCATCCTGAATGTAAAGGGTAATTAACATACAAAACGCCAGGCCAATACTTAACCCGAAGGCGTTGATAAACGAATAGAATTTGCGTTTGCGAATGTTTCGTCCCGCTACTTTAAAATAATTTCCTATCATAATTGTACTGATTATTGATACTGTAAATCGATTTCTTAAAATGATACCCGGTCTTAAAAATTTTATAACCGACCAAATAAACTTTCTCCTTGCTTTACTTTCACCAAGAGCGACTACATCCAATTCATATTGCTCTAGCAAATCACCCTCGATACCTTCATATAAAGAGGGCGGACAAGCCCACTCCAAAATATGAAGCCAACTGTCTATACTATGATTAGACTGATTCTTTGATTGACTATGATTTTGGTCGTGAGCCATACTTTATTCGATCTTTTTTCCAGGCTTCATCACTCTTTTAAATTCTAAGCTCCTGCTTCCGAAGTTTACAAGAAGTCCAATCTCCATATTGTATGCCTCTAGATAATTAATCGCTTGCGCCAATTGCACATCTTCTAAATGAATTACAGCTTTGAGTTCAACCATAATTTTATCTTCAACAAAGAAGTCGACTCGTCTCAACCCGTTGGGGATATCCTTATAATGAATTGGCATTTCAAATTCTCGAGCAAAGGCTAATGCACAGCCTATAATCTTGCCCGTCAATTCAGAATATTTATACTTCTCGTTGGTCATCGTGTTAACAAATCATAGTCCATCGATTAATCATAATAAATCATAGTTTAGACGAGGTACTAGCTTCCATAAATCTGTCCTCGCCTCTTTCATATTCCGCAACATGGCCAGCCCAGCGTTGGTTATTGTAAAAATTCGTTTGCGTCTTCCGCCCCGCGTGTTGGTTGCTCCACCCATGCTCGACTTCACAAAACCCTTGTCTTCCAATCGGTAGAGTGTTACATGCACAGCACTTAGATTAGAATCACGTCCCAATCGTTCCTTTATTTCATTGACAATGGCATTTCCGTATGCCTCTTCCTGAAGGATGCCTACCATGGTTAACACCAATTCTTCAAATTCTCCTAAATAGTCTTTGTTCATTACTATACGTTTTGTCAAACATATATACTCAATATTTTCTGATTTGTTACAATTTTATCAAAGAAATAGGATAATTTTATTCAAAAAGGACGATACTGGATACTGTTCACTAGATATCTAGTATCCAGCAACCAGTATCGATTTTCACTCATACTTCAACGTTTCTGCTGGCCTCGTCCACGCAGTTTTTATTGCCTGATAACTGATGGTAAGCAGGGCGATTAATAATGATAATCCACCAGCCGCAGCAAATACCTGCCAACTTACTCCGACCCGATATTCAAAGGACTGCAACCAGTTATTCATTAAATACCAGGTGATTGGTACTGATAAAAATAACGAACCCACAATCAGGTACACGTAGTCTTTAGAAAGTAACACTAGCAATGATTGCTCCGTGGCACCCATTACTTTGCGAATGGAAATTTCTTTTGTACGATTCTGCATCGCTAATGAAGCCAGCGCATACAATCCTAGACTTCCAATGATCATGGCCAGCAATGTTGCAATGCTTACAATCTTACCTAAGTTCTGGTCGCTGCGGTATTGATTATCCATGGTCTGATCTACAAACGTAAAAGCAAACTCTTCTGCACCAGTCAAGAGATCCCATGACTCTTTAACTTGAACTAAGGTAGCCGCCATATTATCCGGCTTTAGCCTGATCATCAATTTTGGAATCGGACTATTGTCCATATTAATATTCTCAGTACCACTTAAAATAATAACCGGATCTTGCACCATAACCAGAGGTTGCACCGAAGTGTACAAGGAGGCGTAATTAAAATCCTTCACAATACCGATTACTTCATGATCGGCAAAACCCTTTCCGGGAATACGCATCCCAACAGGATTAGTCCAGCCATATACTTTTGCGAAGGCTTCATTAACGATGATGGAGCGCCTTACATCGGAAGGATTACTATCAGAAAAATTGCGACCCCACACCATTTCCATTTTCATTACAGGCACATACTCATCATCAACAATATTCATATCAAACGTTCGATACGTGCCTTGATCATCGGTATAACCAATGTTGGTCCAACCACCATTTCCAAAATCATGTGACGATGCACAAAGCGCTGCAATACCGGGTAGCTTACTAAGTTCTGTTTTGAATAATTCAGCTTTATCGAAACCTGCTTTTACACGCTCTGGCAATCGACCGGAATTCGGAACACTCAGTTGAACGACAGCTAATTGTTCTTTATTGAAACCAAGATTTTTGTTTTGTAAAAATGAAAGTTGTTCGCGCATGATTAATGTACTCGAAATCAGGAAAATAGAAAGCACAAGTTGAACGCCCACTAACAACTGTCGCACCCGTTGTTTGTTATTACCGGTATGCAGAGAGCCTTTTAAAATTGCAATCGGCTTAAAAGCTGATAACACAAAAGCCGGGTAACTGCCAGCCATAATACCGATGACAGTAATCAGCGACACAATTAGTGCAACCGTAAATCCATTAAACTCAAACAACAATTGCTTGCCTGAGAAATTATTGAATACAGGTAAACCCAGAATCGAAAGGACTACGCCAATAAACAGCGCAATCAGCGTAACAATTACTGCCTCGCCAATAAATTGAAAAATCAATTGCTTACGTTCCGCACCTACAACTTTTCTAATGCCAACTTCGCGAGCCCGCTTCATAGAGCGACCAATTGATAATGTAACAAAATTGATGCATGCAACCAGCAAAATAAGAACTGCAATAGCCGCGAGAATATAACTATACTTCGGATCGTTAACGGGAGCAATCCCTACCGGGTAACTTGTATCCAGATGGATTTCAGTCAGAGGTTGTAAGCCGGGTGCATAATGGCTCTCCTTAAAAGCTTCCTCGCCAAGAAGCGTTTGGAAAACCGAAGGAAACTTACTTTCTAATTCCTGTCGATTAGCACCTTCTTTTAACAGCACATAGGTTTCAGGGCTAATGTTGAACCAGGCTGATGTAAGTACTCGTGGGTTATAAAGCTTTGGATAATTAAGATCAGAAATCAGTAACTCAAATTGAATGCTTGAATTAGTAGGTAGATTAGCGGTGACCGCTTTTATGGTAAACTCCTCAAACGTGGTATCCAATTGAATGGAGATTGTTTTGTTAATAGGATCAGCCTCACCAAAATATTTCTTTGCCGTTGATTCGGTAAGCACGATGCTGCTTTGTTCACGTAATGCTGCCCGATTACCACTTACAAGTTCAAAATCAAAAAGTTCGAAAAAATCCTGACCCCCTATCGTAATTTGCTCGTTGAATATATTCTCACCCACTTTTACAGGACTGCCAATGTTGTTGATGCGCACCTGGGCTTCTACTTCTTCAAAGTTGTCTTTAAGAGCAGGTCCCATTGGGAATGGGGTGTTCGTATAGAAGAATTTTTCATCCTTCCCATAATCCTCACGTGCATACACGCGATAAATGCGATGAGCTTTTGTGTGAAACGTATCAAACGTCCACTCATCCTTAACAAATAGCGCAATGAGCACGCAACACGCTATCCCCAGACTTAATCCCAAAACATTGATGAAGGAATGAATCTTACTTCGCCACAATGAGCGAAACGCGATTTTGAGGTAATTGTGCAGCATACGAGTTGGGTTTTATCAAAAGTGGTAAAAATTGGGGATTCAATAAACTTTCGTGCCCTTATCTGGGGATGAGATGTATTGAAGCGTAAAAAAGTTGTAGTGAGAAAGAATTCTCACAAACTATCCAGATATGGACTACACAACGTCTTTAAGAATTTTCATGAAAAAAAGCTTTGGCGCGTATTACTAAAGCCCGGATCCATAGTGATAAGATACCAACATTGCTGAATGACACAGTCCGGTGAATAGTCAGTAGTTGCTAGAGACTAGCATCCAGCTACTACTGGACAAGTTTAATCGAAGCCGAGTTAATACAAAATCTGAGGCCGGTGGGTGGTGGCCCATCGGGAAACACATGACCTAAGTGGCAGTCGCATACACTGCATTCCACTTCTACCCTTGTCATACCATAACTTGTGTCTTTGGTGTACTTGATTACATTTGGTACAACAGAAGAAACAAAACTTGGCCAACCTGTTCCCGAATCAAATTTTTTACGCGAGTCAAAAAGAACTGTACCGCAACAGCGACAGGCATAGAGACCTGCTTCATGCGCTTCGCAATATTCACCCGAAAAAGCTCTCTCTGTTCCTTTTTTTCGGGTTACCTGAAACTCTTCAGCGTTTAAAATCTTTCTCCACTCTTCATCGGTTTTCTCTACCCGACCCGGGGGTGCGAGATTCCCCTTAGAAGCATATTGCAAAACATCAAGCCATTTCATAACAATGTGGTTCAACTTCTTTAATAACCATTTTAAATTCGTTTAGTTCAGGCATACTAGACCTAAAATCCATCTTATTGCATTCCTGCAATGCCAGCGCCTTCCCGAATGGCAAACAAATTCTGATCGACCTGATCTTTGGAGAGCGAAACATTGGTGAACAGTACTTCATTCCGCATTTCTCCAATTGAATCATTCTTAAAATTATACCACTGTATTTTTTCGGGGAGCAAGACTCCGTTAACATCTTGCCACGTATCATACTTGATCAAACTAAACTTATCACTCGATTCCTGGCTACGAAACGTTACCGTATACATTAAAGCCTTCATTGTGTTTGATTCTTCATTATAATAAAGGATGTAATTATCTTTTGGCGAATCACCCACCCCATCGCCATACGAAATCTTAATCCCATGCAAGTTCATACCAAAAAGTTGCTTATTTCCAACATCCTCGTAATGTATACCTGGGTCGCCCAATACAAATGGCATCGCATAAAAGTAGAAATACAAATTGTGATAAAACCGAGCGCCATTCGTAAGACTATCGGGCACTACCCAAACATTCTTGCCATCAAACCCAATCGTTCGCTTCTGCCCTTCTACCAAAACTTTGCGAGAATTGAGATCAATCCAATGATGTTCGCCATCCTTAGAAAATTTCAAAGTCTTCATTTCCGCCCACTGGTTAAAGCCACCGTGCGCTTTAAATATTTTGGCTATCTGTTCAGAATGATGAGCCGTTGCAGCCTTTGATTCTGCTTGTTGTTGATTCGTGCAAAAAGTAAGAATCAATAATGAACAAATAGATAAGATTGTTGCCCCCGTATATTTCATACCAGTTTTTTGATAGAAAGGTAAGCAATAATACTCTCGTTGTTTGAGAATCACCCTTGTAAGGGGATTGTAATCCAAACGACAATTTACATTACACTAGTTAAATTCATTTAGTCTGTTTGTCCATTTCGCTTACCAAAGCCACCAAACTTAAGGGTTGCATTATATGACCAGTTGCTGAGATCATTATCAGACAGACTTTGACCGGAACTTCCATACGTTTTACGATAAGAAATTCCCGGGCTTAACCGCATCCACCGAAATAGATTGATTTCCAGCTGAGCTCCAGGCTCTACCACATAAAACCAATTCTCGTCATGCACAGGGCTATTGTAGTCGTAATCATAATCGTACATGTAATCGCGATTATACTGCATAGTAAATCCAGCCCCACTAAACAGATTTAAAACGAGGTGAACTGTTTTATTAGACCCAATTACACGTTCCAGCATCAATCCACCCTGACTGTATTGATAGGTCATGGGTTGTAAAGGATTCGCACTGTATTCGAACGGCACTTCAATATTATTAGTAGATCCCGCAAAGGATAAACCCAACATCCACTTACGGTTAAGAAAAACACCTCCATATACTTCACACAAATTGGCATACTGGCCTTGAATAGTGGTAAATTTATTGGCTAGCGCTCCATACCCGCCAGTAGTTTTTGCCCCTTTAAAAACGGATTGAATTTCCTGGGCTGAAGCTGCATACACTACAACGACCAGTGATAATAGGGTAATTAAAAATCGGAATTTCATGTTACAGAATTTTATACCCGAAAGACAACCCTCACTCGCTGTACCCCTACTACGCCTTCAATTTTGTAAAAAAAATTCTCTATTCGTGGCGTATAGCATCTACGGGATTGAGCCGTGAAGCCCGGATAGCAGGATAGGTTCCAAAAATAATACCTACCAAAACAGAAATAATAGAAATCAAGATGAACGTATTGAGTGTATAGGCTGCCTGAAAGGGAACTTCCGTAACAGCCCGCACAATGGGAATGATGGCCATCGTTCCTAAAACACCCAAGACCAGACCAAGGAAACTACCAAAGGCTGACACCGTGATAGACTCAGATAAAAATAAAAGAATAATATCTTTCCGATTTGCGCCCGTTGCTTTACGAATGCCAATTTCAGCCGTGCGTTCAGTCACTGAAATCAGTAGCACATTCATTACCCCAATGCCACCGACAATCACCGAGATACCCACAATCAATCCCATTACCACCCGAAAGATCAGAAACGCTTTTGTTGCCTGATCAATCCTTAAGTCATTAGTTTGAATGCTAAAATTCTCGGTAGACTCTTTAAAATTGTTAGCCAGCCAGGAAGTGATCTCTTCCTTAAGCGCTGGAATATCTTCTGTTTTCTCAGCATCAAAATATACCATGGGCGGATGTGATTGTAATTCTGAAAGTGACAATAACGAAATAGGAAAGTAAATTTGAGGTGCTTTCACTTTTGGTTCTGGCACTACCCCAATGATTTCCAACTCTCTTCCTAAAAAGGAAATTATCTTACCAATTAATTGCGATTCCGACTTATACCCGGTAGCTTTTAAAAATGAGTTATTCACAACAACAACCTTTCGTCTTTGATCCAAATCGGCAACTTGATAGATAGCCCCGGTGAACTTTGCGGTATCATCGCGGATGGCCGTAGCACTTGTCCATGCATACGTACCAATGGTTAGGCTATCCGTTAATTTTGCTTCACCCACCAGAGAGGTTCTGAAAACACCCTTCGCTGGCTTGGTGAGCGTACTTTCCAGTTGTTTGTAATAATCGTAATCAATTACCTGAAAGGTATCGCGCTTTATACGAACGTCATTTACAATTCTGTAAAGGTTAGTTTGCAGAATAATTGCATTGAGTGAGGTGGTGTTGGAAATCTGTTCGCGAGCAAGTTTCTCCATACCATCTATTAAGGATAGTATCGATACAAGCGATGCTACCCCAATAACAATCCCCAACACGGAGAGAAATGTATGGAACAAATTAGACCGGATATTGGCAAAAGCCAAAACAAAGGAATTGAAAAGCTTTCTTAACATAGTGTCTGGTAACAAAGCAAAGACTTTACTCCAATTGTTTTGTTACACCTTAGTGTATTTATTTTAAGAAGAATACTTCAAAACCAGTTTTTCCTGTGCTCTGATATAATCACTCGTCAACGTGATAATACTATCCGACAACCGGCTTTTCTTTACCAAGAGAATCGCATATGCTGTAGTTCCACTGTCTCCGGTTCCTACAAGCAATTCACAACCGAATCAAGCCAATCCCCTAAAGTGAGAGTATTCTTTCCATTGGCTAATATCTTATCATTATTTAAGCCGTTACATAAAAATAATGTTCAGAACTCAATAAATTTACTGGGAAGGTCAATCTTATAGTAGGAGGAAGTCAGTATCTGTTTCATTCGTACTCTTATATATAAAGGTTGCCATAAAGAACTTACAGGTTGGGTGCATTTGGTACGGTAATCATGAAAATGAATTTAATTTTATTCGCTAGTCTAACTTTTTGTTGCAATCACCTTGCCGCACAACGATTGTCATTATCTACCCAATCCGACTCAGCGATCTATTACTATTATGAAGGCTGGCGACAAGTAATGGATGAAGGCGACTACACAGCCTCTGAAAAAATGTATCGTAAGATGATGACTTTCGATTCAGACTTTTTGGTTGGCTTGAGTTTGTTGGGAAGGATTACCCGTAGTTTGAATGAGCGACAAGAGATTGAGCAAACACTTGAAACCCGAAAACAGGAAGTTCAAAGTGACGAACGACTCCTGCTTGATAATTACATTGGATTAGTAAAACTTACCAACCTGCGCGAAGTCGATCCTGAAAAAGCAAAAGAACAACTTCAAGTAGCCTTTGCTACCAGTGATAGAAATCTGAAAAAAATTGTGCATCAATATCCGGATGAAATCTATTACCGGGCAGAATACATTGAAGTATTGCAACACAACTATGGCCCACGCCAGGCATTAGATACACTCTATTATCTGCTTACTCCGCAACAACAAAACAAACCTTTTTTGCTTGGGTATGCCGCCAACATGGAGGCCGAATCTGGAAATTATAAAGTCGCATTATTAAAAGCAGATTTGTTAGCAGCAAATTTTAAAGACAAGCAGTCGCCAAAACCTTATGTGGTATATGGCGATATCTATTTTAAAATGAAAAAGTATAAGAAGGCTGACAAATTTATTCAACAAGCATTAAAACTTGATCCTGGAAATATTGATGCGCAACGGTTGGAGAATAAGATTGAGAAAGCGAAGAATCGAAATTAGTCATGAAATAAATTTAACTGGTAGCCCCTACTCTCTCAAAATAATCTCTACTCTTCTATTCTTCTGTCGGCCTTCTTCAAACGTGTTGTCGCCAATGGGTTCGCTGCTGCCCCGGCCTTCAAACTGAATCCGATATGGGCTAATACCTTTGTCGATTAAATACAAGCCAACCGCCTCTGCCCGACTGGTTGATAATCGTTGATTATAAGCTTCGCGACCGGTGTTATCGGTATGGCCAATGATCATTACCTGAATGGATGTTTTCTTCATCAAAATATCAACTAATGTATCCAGTCTGGATGTGAAGTCCTCTTTCAAGGTTGGACTGTTAAAATCAAAAAGAACATCACTTAGAATAAATCTAGTCTCAACGGGCGCTAATTTATCTACAACCGGAGCGACTTGCTTTTTAAGTTGTGTAGTATCGGGTAGTGGCGCTGGAGGTTCGGTAGTATGATTTACTGCATGAGTGTCTTGCTTCTTACCTTTTTTAGCATTGCGAACCTGAGGCACATTTTTATAATCATTGAAGCGCCTCTTCTTTTGAGCCCTCTGCCAACTCATCGCTCTGCGACAATTCTGCTTAAAGCATAAGGTCTTTTGAAAAAGATTATGATGACTCGCATTCTTGGAGTGCAGGATTGCGCGATTGGCGGCTGGCAGATGCGACACCATGGTCGGGATTTTTTTCTTCACGTTATCCTGCCCATATGCAAGATATGACATAGCACCAAAGCAAAGAAAAAGGAAGAACAACTTAAACTTCATAGTCAGCAGAAATAAATTTGCATCTTCTTACATAAACTTTCGGATCACATCTGCCCAAAGCACATACCCCTTCTCGTTAAGATGAAGTCCATCCTCAACAAAAATATCCTTTAACACCTCTCCGTTTGAATCCGTCATTGGCGTCCACACATCCGCAAACTTTACACCTTTTTGCTTTTCAGTCCACTCCTTCAATGCCTTATTAAAGTCTAGATATTGATCTTTCAACTTCCAACGGGCTAAGCTTGGTTTGGCTGCGATAAAAATTACCTTGGATCCCTTCGGAAGTTTGGATCGAATAAGTGTCATCAATTTTTCAGCTGTCTTCAAAATTTCCTCTACTGATTTTCCAGAGTTAAGATCATTATCCCCTTCATAAATAAAAATCTTTTTTGGCTTATAGGGCACGATCAACGTTTCAGCAAAATATAACAAGTCAGTCATTTCAGAACCTCCAAAGCCGCGATTCAATGCATTTTGTTTTGGTAAATCAGTTTGCAAACTTTTCCAAAAGCGAATGCTCGAGCTACCTGTAAAAAGTATAAGCTTTCTCTTATTAAGAGAGCTATCTTCGGCAACCAAGTCGTTGACTTCCCTCTCGAAACGTAGTGGATCCTGCCCATGAAGCATTAGGGCAAAGCTTATTAAGCAACCAACTAAGATAATTCGCATATCAGATTTTAATAGAAAAGACCAATATCAGCATTATTCTTAAGACTAGATCCACTTTTGATTATGCACGGAACGCTCGTGCTCTACAGTGCCTGTATGAGCCGTTTCCTTTGGTTCAAATAATAAAACCCATACTTCTTCTCCATTCGTGCGTGGATTGTGCTCAACTCCTCTAGGCACAACAATCATCTCACCCTCTTGTAAAACTTCAGTTCTATCACGAAAGTCCATGTATAATGTTCCCTTAAAGATCATAAACAGTTCATCTTCTTGTTCGTGGCTATGCCAAACGAATTCATCTTTCAGTTTGGCAAGCTTTACATACTGGCCGTTCAGCTCGCCAATAATTTTAGGTGTCCAGGTTTCTGAAAATAAGCTGAATTTCTCTTTAATGCTGATTGATTTCATACCATAAAGATTAAAAAATCATACCCATAGCCGCAACTAAAGTCATCACAATGATGAACCATCGGAAAATTTTTTCTGATACCTTTTTAATAATTACAATGCCCAGGAAGGCACCCAGTAATATAACAGGCAAGGTAACCAAATCAAAGAGCATCGTATTTATCGAAATGGTGTGCCACACAAAAACATGAAAAGGAAACTTAAACCAGTTAACAACCATGAAAAACCACGCGGCTGTACCTATATAGGCATTTTTAGGCAGCCGGGTCGAAAGCAAATAGATACCCATTACTGAGCCAGCCAGATTGCCCACCATAGAAGTAAATCCACCGGCTATTCCCATACCATGAGCAAATAACTTATTAGTTGGCACTTCATCCTGATGACTTGACTTTTCCAACCAAATCATAATTAACACGCTAATTAATATGATTGCTCCCATGATTAATTTGAAAACCTCATCGTTGATGTAGCTACCCACAAGCGTTCCTACTATAACGCCAAGAGCAGCCCATGGAAATAGTATTTTTAAGTGATGCCACGAAGCATGACGATGATAGTAAACTACTCCCATAACATCGGCCAACATGAGCATGGGCAATAAAATGCCTGTTGATTGCTGTCCCCCAAACACCGTAGCCAAAAGCGGAACCGCTAATATGCCGGTGCCATGCACGCCTGTTTTGGCCATACCAATAAATAAGGCAACCAGCAAAACAATAGATATTTCGGTAAAAGAAAGTGAGTAAGAGAAGAGTGTAATCACAGTGGCAAGATACTGGTTGTTTGAGGCTGAATAATAAAATAGAAACTATTTAACTAGTTTTTTAAGTCCAGCATCAATTTCAGATTTTGAAAGCCACTTGCCTCGAATCATTACACCAACCACTTTTTTTGAATTGGTAATGTCAGCTAAAGGATTGCCGACCATTAATAAAAGATCTGCTACGGCTCCAGGTCTTATTGTTCCGGCATTTGTTAGTTTAAGGTACTTAGCTACATTTACCGTTCCAGTTTGCAATGCCTCATAAGGTGTTAAGCCTGCATCCACCAAATACTTCAATTCATTGTGTGTAGAAAAACCTGGAACGTTAAATATCTGTGGCGCATCGCAACCAAGAAGAAGTCCCACCCCATTTTTCTGACATTCATAAATCAGTTTTCGCCTTAGTTTAATGAAGTTCTCAATTTTGGCAGCATCATATTGTGGGTTTGCCATCAAGTTTTTCTTACTATCAATCCACTGATCGACAATTTGCTTATTCATGTATTTACTGTCTGGATCCGCTAGAAATACTTCAGGAGTAAATGCGGAATCAAACCAGCGGTCAGCAAGGGATTGCGTTGGTACCACCCAGATATTTTTATCCTTCAGTTCTTTCATCAGTTTAGGAATCACGGACTCATCAGCTTTATCTGCTACAAACATTCCGAATAATCCTGCTTTTTGCTCAACCATGCTTTCAATACCAGGCACCATGGCTTCCACAAAACCATCCATGTGATCGATGGACGAATACCCCGCATCAATGGCACGCCACACTCCAACTCCAAAAGATACATGGCCCACAAATGGAATTCCTATTTCATTAGCCGTAGTAGAAATTGCTCCAAATGTTTCCTTAGTAAGACCAGGGTGAAGTTTTAGATAATCGTAGCCAGCCGCCTTTTGCTCACGTACCATTTCAGAACCACGCTCGGCTGTTTTAACGCTCAAACCGTTAAAAGAAGGACCGGTTGTATAAAATCGTGGTCCCAATACCTCACCACTATTAATTTTTGCTCGAAGGGTTAAATGACTTGGGTGCCCCAACATGCCACGAATAGTTGTAATACCATTGGCAGCAAACAGAAATAATACTTCTTTGTGCGATTCCAGATTATCATTGGGTGGTACGTGTGCATGCATCTCCGCGAGGCCGGGCATCAGGTACTTTCCCTTTGCATCTATGACGAGTGCCTCTTTACTATACTTAATATTTTTACCAATTGCCGATACAAGACCATTCTTCACCAACACCATTTGGTTTTCAAGCACTTGCTCCCGATCCATCGGAATTACGTTTACAGAAGTGAAAACAATCTCGCGTTGCGATGAGTCAATGAGATTCTGGCTATGTAGCGTAATGACTGAAAGTACGAGTATTAAAGCCAGGAGTCTTGAGCACATAGTCTTTAGTAGTTAGTATTGAGTCCTTAGTAATTAATAATTAGTATCTGTTCAAGAATCCAGCATCACTTTTTCAAATATTTCCAATTTCTGATTTTTCCTTCTGCCATCCATTCAAGTGCAGTATCCATTCTCTTATCACGGGTAACTTCTGTTTTCGCTTCTGTAATCCATTCAATATACTCCTTCTGATTCGAATAGCTAAACGCTTCAAATGTATTGAGTGCCGCTTTGTTAGATTTCAATGCTTTTATGAAATAAGGCGGGATAATTAACTTCTTTATTACAGGTTTCTTTTTCTCAACCTTGATGCCTTCCGCATTCAATTTAGCGGCTTCCTTTATGTATTGAATCAAAACTTTGTCGGAAGGCAAATCTTTGAGTGATTTTATCGCGCCCAAATGCCCCATCCCAGATTCACTCTTCGCATTCTTTACAAGCGTTTTATCTTTCATGAGTGAAGCCTTAAAGAATCCAAAGGAACAATGATTTTTAAACCCGGCCATGTGGCACATCATACCCTTGTATTCAAAGTTTGGAAAACTCCATTTCAAAGTTTCTTCTACATCCGGACAAGCCACATGCACAAGTTCACGGAGATGAGTTAAAATAGGAATGGCAAAATCTGCCGACTTAAGAATGTAAGAATCTATGCGCTTATCTCGTATTCCCATACTACAAATTAGAAATACAAATTCAGATAGTCAAAGATTTTATATTGGAGTTCCTATCTCCATTCATTTCGCTATTTTTACGCTCCGAATTTTTACTAAGAAGTATGGGACGAGTTTTTGAAAAAAGAAAGCACAAAATGTTTGCCCGTTTTGACCGTATGGCCAAGGGCTTTTCACGAATTGGAAAGGACATTGCCATTGCCGTAAAGCAAGGCGGGCCCAATCCGGATAACAACCCGCGCTTACGCATGGCTATTCAAAATGCCAAGGGGATAAACATGCCCAAGGATCGGGTTGACGCGGCTATCAAACGAGCGTCAAGCAAAGAAGAGAAAGATTTTCAAGAAGTAATTTATGAAGGCTATGCGCCCCACGGTGTACCTGTTGTTGTGGAATGCGCTACTGATAACCCAACGCGTACAGTCGCTAATATTAGGCTACTCTTCTCGAAAAACGGTGGCGCTATGGGCAACTCCGCTTCCGTTATGTTTTTATTTGAGCGCAAAGGTGTTTTTAAATTTGATCCGGCAACTTTAAATCTTGATGAACTGGAACTTGACTTGATTGATGCCGGGGCTGAAGAAATTCAGACAGATGATGAAGTGACTATTGTGTATACCAAGTTCACCGAATTTGGTCACATGCAAAAGTTTCTCGAATCCAAAAATCTGGAACCTAAGAGTTCTGAACTTCAATACATACCAACAGCAACCAAAGAGTTAAGCGAAGCTGAACAGGATGAAGTGATGGAATGCGTAAGTGCTCTTGAGGCCGATGATGATGTGCAATCCGTCTATCATAATCTGGCTTAAACCAGCCACCTATTTCAAACTTTGAGTTTGGATTCCGCCTCTAAGCGATTATTCGACAAAACCATGTAAAAATACGCCTATTGAGCAGGTTTTGGCCGTACTTATTTCCCTAATTATCTTAGATTTGTAGTTCTGCCAAAAACAAAATACTTGCTTTTGGCTTAATTTTAGAAGGTAATAACCCAACCTAACACCCCCAATGAAGGCCGTATTCACAGGCTTTTTGTTAATTGTTTTTGCTCAGGCCTCAGCACAAAATGTGGAGGCCTTTGGGATTTTCGGAGGGTTCAATTTTCCCTTTACGGTTGACCAGGGATTAAGTAAAGATCCGCGTTTTTATGGTAAGCTGACCATTCGATCCACGCCCGTTGGATTCTCTTATGGATACGACCGCGTTGGTCATGGAATCTTATTGACTCCTAACTATACGCGGACCGGTCAAAAATTTATTATTAAGAATACAACTGGTGGTGAGGTAGGCACGAGGGATGTTCAAATGAATTATTTCAGTGTGCCGGTTGCACTTAAGCTTCATATTAATGATATGTCTTTCTTTCGGTTAAGTCTGGTTGCTGCAATTGCTCCAAGTTTTTTAATTCAAGGCCAGGAAACGTATACGATCAGTTCACCCGGTCAATCGACTAAACTTAAGTACCCACCCGGGGTTAGTGTGCCCACCGACCCAGGGTATGAGATTGTGTATGATGGCGTGTTTGTTCCCGATATGGATGACGAAGTCTATGTCTCCAAGGATAAGTATAATGCATTTCAACTTTTTGCAGCTGTCGGCCTGCGCTCTGATTTTGATCTTAATGATGATTGGAGCATCAACTTTGATGGCCGTGCAAACTTTGGCATTTTAGATACCCGTAACTCAACCTACCTTGATCAATTAAAAAACCCTTCTGGCCCCGCTGATATTAATGGAAAGCCGGGTGCGCCCGATCTATATGGCCAACGTAGAGAACTTTATCTTTCGGCATCGTTTGGGATTTCCAGAATCATCCAAAGCAAAGAAAAATTTAAGACCAAGTCATCAGGTCAGCCAGCCGCTGCTTTAAAATCCTCGCTGCCAAAACCACGCTCTACCAGTGGTAGAAATAAGAGCATGTCAAAATCAAAAAGCAGTAAGAAGAAGAAAAACTAAGTAGTTCATTTAATTTTGTGCAGCCTTATTCTAGCATAAATTCTGTCTGTTTCACATCTCTGGAGTTACCACCAACAAACACTTGAAATTTTCCGGGCTCGGCCACAAATTTTAATTCCGAATTATAAAAAGATAGATCTTTCATTCCCAGCGTAAAACTTACGGTTTTAGTTTCGCCTGCCTTCAGATTAATCTTTTTAAATCCCTTCAGCTCTTTAACAGGTCGGGTTACAGACCCTACCAGGTCACGGATATAAAGTTGCACCACTTCACTCCCATCTCGCTTCCCTTGGTTGGTCACATCAATAGAAACCTGCACCGAATCAGATGAAGTAATTTCAGTAGCACTAAGTTTAATCTCACCATAGCCAAACTGGGTATAGCTCAATCCAAATCCAAACGGGTATAATGGTTCGTTGGGTACATCCAGATAATTAGATTGAAACTTTTGAAACCAAGGGCCACTTAACGGACGACCCGTATTCTTATGGGCATAGTAGATAGGCACCTGTCCTACATTTTGTGGAAATGTAGTCGATAGTTTTCCAGATGGATTTACATCACCATACAACACATCGGCAATGGCATCACCCGCTTCGCTACCGCCAAACCAAACATTAAGAATAGCAGGCACATTTCCTTCTTCCCATGTTAGTACCAAAGGCCGGCCTGTAAATAATACCAACACAACCGGCTTACCTGTTTTTAGTAATGCTTTCAATAATTCTCGTTGCGTCTCCGGAATTTCAATATTTGTTCTGCTGGCTGCCTCGCCACTCATTTCTGCGGCTTCACCAACAGCGGCAATAATTACATCAGCATTCTTAGAAATGCGCACAGCTTCATCACGCAACTCAGCAGCAGTTCGCTTATCGCGATGCAATGATTTACCAAACAGGGTTGAGTTTGCTTCCAGCGTTTCATTTTCCGTCAGGTTCGCTCCTTTCGCATAGACAATTCGGGCATTTGTACCCACTGCTTTTGTCAAACCTTCCAGTAAAGAAATTGATTCTGAAAACCGCGCAGCAACACTCCACGTACCGGTCATATTTTCTTTTGCATCAGCCAATGGACCAACCAAAGCAATGGTACCTGATTTGCTTATAGGCAAAACATCGCCCTTATTTTTCAATAGTACAAAACTTTGTGCCGCGGTACTTCGGGCCTCTTCTCTGTTTTCCGTTGTAAAAACTTCGCTCCTGGCACGACCTTCATCACAATACTTATAGGGGTTATCAAACAAACCTAATTTGAATTTTGCTTCTAAAATTCTTCTACACGCTTCCGTAATTTGCTGCTCTGTTATTTTTCCTTCCTTCACAGAATTTCCAAGTGTAGTTAATAATCCTTCGCTCACCATATCCATATCAAGTCCGGCATCCAACGCTTTGGCGGAAACATTTTGAAGATCGCCATACCCATGATTAATCATTTCGCTTACACCCGTATAATCCGAAACAACAAAACCATCAAATCCCCACTCGGTGCGAAGCACATCCGTAAGCAACCACTTGTTGGCCGTTGCCGGCACGCCATCTATTTCATTGAAGGATGCCATGATGCTGCCAGCACCAGCATCTAAAGCCGCTTTATAAGGGGGTAGATATTCATTATACATTCTATGGCGGCTCATATCAACCGTATTGTAATCGCGCCCGGCTTCAGAGGCGCCATAAAGCGCATAATGTTTTACACAAGACATTATAGTGTTAGCCGCTGCCAAATCATTACCCTGATACCCGCGCACCATCGCTTTGGCAATCTCTGATCCGAGATAAGGGTCTTCGCCACTGCCCTCCGAAATGCGACCCCAGCGTGGGTCGCGCGAGATATCTACCATGGGCGAAAATGTCCAGTTGATTCCATCGGCACTAGCTTCTTGCGCGGCAATGCGCGCACTATGCTCAATCAAATTCATATCCCAACTGCAGCTCAATCCCAACGGAATTGGAAAAACAGATTCATACCCATGAATTACATCCATGCCAAAGATCAACGGAATTTTGAGCCGGCTCTTTTCAACTGCAATCTTTTGCATCTCCTTAATGTTGGTTACCGTTTTAATATTAAATAGTCCGCCCACTTTTCCTTCTTCAATTTTCTTAGCAATGTCAGAGCTTTCAACAGCTCCGGTTACAAAGGCACCCGCTGACGGAAGATTAAGTTGTCCGATTTTTTCTTCGAGTGTCATTAAATTCAGAACTGAGTCAACACGACTGTCTATGCTGGTTTGGCCATTTTTAGTAGTTGTGTTGCAAGCTGCCAGAAAAAGCAATAGGATAAAGCCACAAAATGATTTCATTGAAGTATTGTTTAATGCCGTATTGAAAGATCGGAAAAAATTAGGTGTCAAGTAAGAGATTGGAAAATATTTCACAAATAAACTTTTCACCTCAATTACTCCGATAAATCGTATTTTGCAAAATGCAAGTAACCATCACCCTAATCATTATCATTATTACGGTTGCAGTCAGTCTATACACCATGCAAAAACCACGGGTGTTAAATAGCCTGATGATGAATCCGTACCAGATTAGTCATTCGGGGCAATATTACCGCCTTATTTCCTCCGGGTTTGTTCATCGGGATCATATGCACCTGATCTTTAATATGTTTTCGTTTTACTTTTTTGGCACCCAACTCGAATACATTTTCCAACAAATTTTTGGAGGGCTGGGTGGTGTACATTTTATCGTACTTTATCTTTTGGGCATTATTGTTTCAGATCTACCTACCGTATTTAAACATCGGAAAAATATTTATTACAATTCTTTAGGCGCTTCGGGAGCTGTATCAGCGGTTGTTTTTGCCTGCATTTTATTTTTGCCTTTGCGGGATATCTGCTTTTATGGTGTACTGTGTTTTCCGGGATTTATACTGGGTGTGATTTATCTTGGTTACTCCTATTACAGTTCAAAAAAATCAAAAGACGGCATTAATCACGATGCCCATTTATATGGTTCGTTGTTTGGCATCATTTATTGCGTAGTCTTTTACCCTGACTCGATTCGTATATTCTTAGAACAGATGGGGGAATGGAAAATACCTTTTATTGGATAGCAGGTGCTTGTTGTAAAGCCACCCCTCGTTTCATTAAGTCAGCGGATTGAAGAATCTTATTCTTAAGATAAAAGGGATAGTTTGGATTTTCATTGAGAAATGAATCTACAATGGCAACTGCTTCTGACGATGAGTAACCATTAAACGTAGTTTGCAGCCACCGCTGCGGAAAAAAGATATCTCCCGTCAATTGAATCTCTTGTAGCAGATTAAGCGAAGGTCTCAAATACTTTTGAGAATCCCTTGCTCTTAACGGATGATGTAAATAATGCAAGCCCTCTAGCACCCAAGGTTCATGTTCTCGATTTTTCTCTTGTTTTAATGCTTCAAAAAATGAATCACGCACCCATGGATCATTGCTCAAAGCTGACATCACAAATTCAAATCGCTTTTTTCTGTCAGGATTTTTGGTCTCCTCTAATTGAGTTGATAAGTAATAATTGCTTTTCTCCTGATTCTTCAAAGCAAGTTCGTAGACCAACGTCATTTTATCTTCTTCTGAAAGAACGAGATCTTTAATCTTGAGTTTATCGAGCCATAGCTGCTCAATTCTTTCAAGTCCTGTTTCGCTCATGGTCAAGTTTCGATACGCACGGAAAAAGGAATTCTTCTTACCAGCATCGGTAGTCTCAAGCACCAACTCCCACAAGGTCGCCTCAAGCTCATCCTGTAAAAGACTTCTGTTGTGTTCGGGCAAAAAAGTCCACCAGGCTGTCTGCAAGTTCCCAAGTAAATAATCGACAATCAATGGATTTTCCTCCAATTTCAATACACCCAACATGGATTGAATCATCAAGTTCGGTGTTGGGCCATCACCACGCACCATACCTTCCCAACAGTTGATCCACATAGATGCACGGAATACGGGATCATTACTGTATAAGGGATTTGCAAGGAATCCATTCTTACTACTGTCAGCAAGTTTAAAATAGCCATAACTAAAACCATCGGAGTTTAAAAAATTATAGGCCGACAAACTATCAATGCGGACAGGTTTTGCATTTATAAGATCAATTGTTATCTCTGTCTCATAGCCGAGTTTAATTTCCAAAGGCTGCTGCCAGATGCGATTTGATGTTTGATCCTTACGCTGTTTAACGGATTCCGGATTGTACCATTCATACGTAGGCATGCCTTCTGTTTTTACCCAAACATTACTCCATGCCTCGATGTCTTCGTTAGATTTTGAATCGATAATGGAAATGAGATCATCCCATTCAGCATTGCCATACGAATACTTTTTCAAGTACTCACGTAAACTTTCCTGCATTAATTCCGCACCTATCTTTCGTTCCAGATGACGCATCACAATCGGTGCCTTCTGATAAATAATGGCTCCATAAAGAGAGCCGGCATTTTTCAAATTCGACAACTTCTGCAGAATTGGATTAGCGCCCGCGCTTCGATCTACCTCATAAGCCGAAGGATAATGCGATAGTAAAAACCGAAGGTTATGATCAATCTCAGGAAAAGCGGGCTGCACAATTTTAGCCGCCATAAAATTGGCAAACACTTCCTTCATCCACACATCGTTAAACCAATCCATCGTAACCAAATCGCCAAACCACATGTGTGCAGTTTCGTGCGCAATCAAACTTGCCCTGCCCATTCTTAGATTGATGGACGCCTTCTCATCCAAAAGCAAGGAAGATTCATTATAAAAAATAGAACCCGGATGTTCCATACCCCCATATTGAAACGATGGAATGAGCGCAAAATCAAATTTATCAAAAGGATAATCAATGGCTGTATAGTCTTCCAACCAAGCCAGTGACTTACCATGAATCTCAAAAATCTCATCCAGATTTCGCTTTACTTTTACACTATCCGTTTCGCGGTAGTACATAGTCATACTGCGATTGTTAACAATACGACTAAACTTATTAAACTTGCCAGCAGCAAAGGCTACCAAATAAGAACTTATCGGCTTCGTTTTTTCAAACACATACACAGTCTCATTTGATTTAGCGCTAACTTCTTTACTCTTACCATTGGAAATAGCCTTCCAGCCAACCGGGGTTGTTAGTGTAATTTCATAAGTAGCCTTTAGATTGGGTTGATCGAATAATGGAAAGCATGTTGCTGCCCGATCGGGCACAAACAGCGTATAGAGATAGTCATCATTTCTGTTTAAAGAAAGATTGCCTGCGATAAAATCGATCCTGATAGCATTCAAACCTGTTTTCAAATATTTAGAGTCAATTATAATATGCTCATTGAAAAAGGTGTACGGTATTTCTTTATCATCAACCTGTATCTTACTTAAATTCGAAGCATCTTCATTAAAATCAATTATTAGATTATCCCCTAATGAATTAATAGAAAAGGAGATCACCACCTGACCAGTAATAGGCGTAAACTTATCAGCCGGAATATCAAGGTGTAGTTGGTAGGAAACTTCTGAAAGTGTTCGTTTGCGTTGTTCGTTAAGTTCAAACGACACTCCTTTATCAGGATTTTGGATGGAGGGTTTACAAGCACCCACTAGTGCCAGACTAAATAGGATCAACAACTTTGCTTTCAAGGAGTATTTTAGCATGTGGTAATTAAAAATTAATTGTTCTAAATCAAATTACCGCTTGGATAATTTTTAAACTGTATCACTCTTTAGAAAATCGCCATCAACAATAAGCAGCTTAACTCCATTTTTTGAAATGGATCTATGTGAACTCAGGCTATCTGAAACAACATAGGTCATTCCTTTTGTCAACAGTACATTGTCTTTACCTTCTAGCTCTGAAATAAATTCACCTTCCAGGCAATGAACAATATGACCTTTCTGACACCAGTGATCCGCCATGTAGCCGGCAGAATATTCAACCATCCTAATTCGAAGTCCGCCTAACTGAAGCGTTTGCCAAAAGGAAGTGCCGGTTTCCCCAATGTGTTCCGTCTTAGGAATAGTTCGCCAATCGATGGTTTGAAAATTAATTATATCCATAAAGTATCTTGTTTGATAATAAATGACAGTTATTTAAAAACTTCATGATTATAATATTGCTCTACCCAAACGCGATTAATTTTCAATTTCTGATTTAATTTCAAATATTGATTCTCATCCAGATTGTCCAACATATAAATTGAAAAATATTTTTTATCACTAGTAAATCCTATTAAATTATTTAATGTTTCTCTATCCTGAAAAACAAAATAGTCTAGTTTATAAGATTTAAAGACTCCAAAACTCTTTTCGTTTCCAAGTTCATCATTAAAATGTTGTACAAAGAAATGAAAGTCATAGAAATTAATATGATTTGGAAATTTTACTATTGCCTGTTTCTCCCGGGTCACAATACTAAATTCATCTATTAAATAATTTCCTGTTAAGACTTTAAGGAAGTCGTCAATAATAACCTCTATAGACTTGTTTGTAGAAATTACAAAAATGAGTTTCTCTCCATCGTTAAAATCAACGTTTAACTTCTCTTTAGATGGATAAGGTTTATCATCCTTATTTGTATCGGAATCAAAAAGTCCATGAAATGGACCGAGTAAAACCCGTTTTAATATACCGAGGGGTAATGTTATTAAAATATCCTTAGGATACTTTAATACTGAAGCTACCAGTGCTAATCCCAGCAAAACAAAGAGTCCCTCAAAAATGTAATATCGATGCATACTCAAACATCTTTACTTAATTTCTTTAATATATACTACCCCATGGCCTGTGTCCTCACAGGCCACTTGTAAATTTGAACCTGAAAAGCTACTCCTTGAAATAAAATTATAAGGCAGTATCCCCTGCATTTATTACATTTAAATCTAAACAAATTCAGCGAATGGAAACACCTCCTGCATTTATTGCTGCAACCGTGCAGGCAGCACCGGTATTTTTTAACAAAGCTCAAACTGTTGATAAACTCATAAGCCTGACGCAGGAGGCAGCCAAGGAAAAAGCTTCGCTCATCCTATTTCCCGAAGTAATTATTCCCGGCTACCCACGCGGATTAATTTTTGGAACCACCGTGGGTGGTCGCTTACCGGAAGGTCGGGAAATGTTTTTGCGCTATTGGGAAAATGCCATTGAAGTGCCCGGCAAAGAAACCGATCAACTGGCCCGTGCAGCTAAAGAAGCCCAAGCCCATCTGGTAGTTGGCGTTACTGAAAAGGATAAAGTCAGCGACACGCTATATTGCACGTTGCTTTATTTCTCTCCGGAAGGAAAGTTAATTCACAAACACAGAAAATTAAAACCCACCGCAGCCGAGCGTATCATATGGGGTGAAGGTGATGGTAGCGATTTGCAAGTGCTCGATACACCCTTAGGAAAAATAGGAGGCTTAATTTGTTGGGAAAATTATATGCCGCTGGCGCGCACCGCCTTATATCAACAAGGCATTGAAATCTACATGGCGCCCACCGCTGATTCCCGGGGTACATGGCAAGCCAGCATGGAACACATTGCCTGCGAAGGTCGATGTTTTGTTTTAGGTTGTAATCAATATCTTACAAAAGAACATTACCCAAAAGATTTGCAAGTACTTCTAACTGACGAACATCCTTCCTTACCAAGTAGTGGCGGCAGTTGTATCGTTTCACCATTAGGTAAGCGATTGGCCGGACCACTTTATGATAAAGAGGGAATTTTAACTGCCGAAATTGATCACCGCGAAATTATCAAAGCAAAAATGGATTTTGACCCGATTGGTCATTATGCTAGAAATGATGTGTTTGAATTAAAAGTTAAGAAATAATTATAAACTTCAATTATGAATACAGCAAAACGTCTCCTATTAGTCTTATTGATAGCGCCTATCACTGCATTAACGCAAACAATCCCTTTGCCCGAACATCCACGGCCCGATTTTGAACGCTCACAATGGCAGAACTTAAACGGAGTCTGGCAATTTGAATTCGATTCGCTCAATCAAGGTATTGCAAAAAAATGGAATGAAGGCAACTCTTCTTTTGCTCATAAAATAAGTGTGCCCTTCCCGTGGGGCTCCAAACTCTCGGGTGTACAAGACAAAGCTGACATTGCCTGGTATCAGCGAGACCTGGTTATAGACGCTTCATGGAAAAGCAAAAGAACATTTTTAACCATTGGCGCTTCTGATTGGGAGACAACCGTATGGTTGGGTGGGAAATTATTAGGAACCCACCAAGGTGGTTATACTCCTTTTTCTTTTGAGTTAACCGAACACCTTATCTATGGTAAATCTCAAAAATTAGTAGTACGCGTGGATGACAAGCGGAGAGATTTTACTCTTTACGGAAAACAAGGTTACGGAAACGCACGGGGTATTTGGCAAACCGTTTATGTAGAAGCCCGCGGTAATAATTTTATAGATGCCATTCACTTTGCTCCCGATATTGATAATCAGCAAGCTAAAGTCACAGCCTATTTGCCTACGGAGGCCACGGCCGACACAAAACTTTCGGTAACGATTAAAACGGAAAGCACTTCCATCACAAAAGAAATTATCATCCCAAAAGGAAAAGATAAATATGTTTTTACTGTCAGTATTCCCAAGCCTCACCTCTGGTCGTTAGAAGATCCGTATCTCTACGAAGCAGAAGTTAAGCTCAACGATGACGCGGTTAAAACTTATTTCGGAATGCGAAAGATTTCGGTTGTCAATCTACCGGGAACAGAGTTTCCGTATGTGGCGATCAACGATAAGCCGGTCTATCTTCAACTTACGTTGGATCAATCCTATCACCCGGAAGGGTTCTATACTTTTCCAACTGATGCCTTTATGCGAAAAGAGATAGAACTCGCTAAGTCCATTGGGCTCAACGGCATTCGCCCGCATATTAAATCAGAGATTCCACGCAAACTTTATTGGGCAGATAAACTCGGAGTACTTGTGATGGCCGATCTACCAAACAGTTGGGGCGACCCCGATGCGAAGATGCAGCTAGAAGCAGAGAATACTTTTCGCGATATGGTAAAGCGTGACTTTAATCACCCCGCGATCTTTTCCTGGATTTTATTTAACGAGACCTGGGGATTACGCACTCATGTTGAAGAAGCCGGAAAAAAGGAGGCCCAGTATCTACCTGAAACACAAATGTGGGTTTCTTCCATGTATTATCTAGCGAAATCGCTAGACCCAACCCGATTGGTTGAAGATAATTCTATTTGCTGTGGAGCCGGTCATACCGTTACCGACCTCAACTCTTTTCATGATTACCTTCCGGGATGGGAATGGGACAACCATCTAAACGACCTGACAGAAAAATCTTTTGAGGGTAGTACGTTTCAATTCGAGTCTGGCTTTAAGCAAGGCAAACAACCGAAAATTAATTCGGAGTGTGGTAATGTGTGGGGCTATGAAGGCAGTACCGGAGATGTTGATTATAGCTGGGATTATCATCGCATGATAAACTCCTTCCGAAAATATCCGGAAGTAGCCGGATGGCTTTATACCGAGCACCACGATGTGATAAACGAATGGAATGGCTACTGGCGCTTTGACCGTACTCAAAAATTTACGGGGCTTGAAGAACTAATGCCCGGCATGACGCTTAATGATTTTCATGCCGCGGTTTATCTTTCTACTGGTAATGAGATTTGTACTACGGTAAAAGGTGGCGAGAAAGTAAGCGTACCGCTTTACCTTTCTTCTATGTCGAATGTGGATTATGGAAAACAACTTCGTCTATCCTTTCAATTAAAGCATACAAACGCTATTGGCGAAACTTCATTGGTTACGATGGGTTCAAAGCTTATCGACTACCAACCTTATCTGCAAAAAGAGCTTGAAGCACTCGCTGTTGAAATGCCTGCTGTAGCTGGTCTATCCATCCTCACGTTGCAACTGGAAGATTTAAAAGGCACTGCGTTGCATCATAACTTCGTGCATTTTGAGGTTATCTCCGAAACAGCTCTGCCCAAAACAAAAATACTTTCCGTGGCTCCTGCTGAATTTACAAAAGCTACCTGGAGTGCAAAGCAATGGAATGTTTTAGACGGATTAAAAGTAAACGGTGCAGGCTCGGGCTTTTTTGAATATTCAATTACGCTGGATAAGTCAACCAATCTCAATTCAATTAAAGAAGCGTACATCCTCATCGAACTTTCGGCCAAAGAATTGTTTGTGAAAGATTATGATGAGAAAGAGAAAACAGATGTTGATTTTATGTTGGGCGGCAAAGCCTCGCCCAGTGGTAATCCCAACGCCTACCCGATGACAGACGAAACACTCTTCGCTTCAAAAATTGTGATAACTGTAAATGGTGAAACCGCATTATCAACAACGTTAAAAGATGATCCGGCAGATCATCGGGGCGTATTATCCTGGCATCACCAATTAAAAGATAAAAAATTGCGCGAGGCAGGTTCTTATGGGTACCTGGTTAAGGTTCAGGTTTCTAAAACTCAGCTTAAGACTGCTGTTGAAAAAGGAACGATTTTGTTACGACTGGAGACGAGTGGTAAAGGCGGTATCGCAGTATATGGTAAATCATTTGGCCGTTACCCGGTTGATCCTTCGTTGGTGTTGAAGATGAAATGATTATCCAATCAGGCGATTTAATTATCCGCTCCTTACTTGATGAACGGACTGGAAAAAATTTGAAAATCATTTATCTTCGCTCCCATCCTATTTAAACTCTATGCGCAAATCCCAGATTTTCATTTTATGTGCCGTTATTTTTATGACTGCCTGCACTACTGAAACTAAAAAAGAACCAACCGTTACGGTATCGGATTACCCGAGTCTCGTGGATCTATTTAAAGAATGGCGCACGTTTGAAAATCCGCCTAAGCGTGATGGCGCACCTGATTATACTGCAGAAACATTTGCAAAACGACTTCCGGAATTCAAAACCCTACAAGACAGATTGCTGACCATAGACACCGCAGGCTGGCCGCTTGCGCAGCGGATTGATTGGCATGTTGTAAGGGCCGAAATGAACGGTTGGGATTTTAACTACCGAATTTTAAAACCGTGGGAACGCGACCCGGCCTATTATAAAACGTTGTGGATGGAACGCAGTGATGTGCCCGCGCATGAGGGTTCTACGCATCATGGAATAGTTGATGTGTGGACGTATCAATTTCCATTGGACACAGAAAGTGGAATGAAATTGATAAACGAATTAAATGCAATCGCTCCGCTAAACGAACAAGCTAAACTCAACCTTACCGGTAATGCAAAAGAACTGTGGATTGCCGGCATCCGCGACATTAAAACCCAAAGCGAAGATTTGAAGTCATTGTTAGAATTGCCGGGCGTAGCGGGGCAAGCGGGGTTGGTTAGTTCTATTAACAGTGCCATTACTTCTACCAACGACTTGGTCGCCTGGTTAGAAAAAGAATCTGCTTCTAAAACCGGACCTTCCGGAATAGGCAAAGAAAATTACACCTGGTATTTACAAAACGTACATTTGGTACCACTTACGTGGGAAGATGAAGTCATGCTATTGAAGCGCGAGCTAACCCGCGCCTGGACAGGTCTTAAATTAGAAGAGCATAACAACAGAAACTTACCACTCTTAAAAGCTGCCAACACGCCCGAAGAATTTAAGGCGTTGGCAGAACGATCGGCTAAAAGTTTTTTAACCTTTTTGGAGAAAGATGAAATTGTTACCGTTAAGGATTACTTTGAACCCGCGTTAAGGGAACACCTGGGAAGGTTTGTGCCGACTGAAAAAAGAAACTTCTTTTTAATAGGCATGCATTATGACCCGCGGCCACTGTACTCCCATTTTTACCATTGGTTTGAATTGGCCCGTATGGATAACGAACCTCATCCAAGCGAAATCCGAAAAGGTCCACTGCTCTACAATATTTTTGATTCGCGGAATGAAGGTACTGCAACCGCTGTAGAAGAAATGTTTATGCAATCCGGTTTGTACAATGATGATCCACGGGTAAGAGAAATTGTTTACATCATGATAGCACAACGGGCCGCACGGGGATTAGGCTCACTCTATGCGCACGCCAATGAATTGACTATGGAAGAAGCTGGAAAAATTCACTCGGAATTCACACCCCGTGGTTGGATGAAAACTGAAAAAGAGTTACTCATGTTTGAACAGCACTTATACTTGCGGCAGCCCGGTTATGGCAGCAGTTACATTACCGGCAAATATTTATTAGAAGTTGCCCTGGCCGATTATGCTAAAATGAAAGAATCTAAAAACGAAGAATTCAAAGTGAAAGATTTCTTCGATCAGCTTAATGCTATTGGCTGCATCCCCATTTCACTGGGCACCTGGCAAATGACGGGCAATGATTCGGGCATTATGGCAATTGGTAAAAAATAACCCCGCGATGTATCCAGAAAGACTTTAGAATCTTCAAAGTTAATTTTATGATCTCGCCATTTGGTGCTCCGGGCGGTTCTACTGAAGCAAGTTGCCCCAGATATGTCTTGGTATTTCGGTGTACTAGCTCTTTCGAAAAGATATCCGCAACAGAAATAGCAAGTTTCTATTCATAGCGATATTATCAATGCGCATGTGCCACAAAGTTTTCTTTCAGACACGCGTTTAGGACAGGCTGGGGAAACGTAGAAACTCCACCAGTCATGTTTTTTACATTCTTAAATCCACGTGTGCTCAATAAATAACTGGCCCGCGGACTGCGATGACTATGACTGCAATAAACCAGCACTTCTCGATCCTTATACTTGTCTAATTCACTCAGCCTTCCCTCCAACTCCTCCACGCTAATATTGATAGCGTTTTTGAAATGACCAAAGCTCATCACTTCGGTGTTGGTTGCATTAAACTCACCCGGAGTTCGTACATCCAACAAAACCGCTTTGGGGTTGGCAGTGATTCGACTACAAAATTCATTTGCAGTTAGATTTTCAAATTTTATGGTTGACTTTTGAACCAACTTCATATTGCAGACAGGACATATGCCGGGACCTTTATGAATTGTAATATCACAATCATAGCCACACGGTAGGCACACGTATTCCTTAGTTTCTTGAAGAAGTGAGGATATTCCGATAAATAGAATGTAAAGATTAATCATGTGTGTGATAGATATAGATTATTATAAAAATAAGGATGTTATGGAAATATGTTTTGTGAAAATTGATTCTTTTCCTTAACGACTCCTTATTATTCGCATAAGGTAAAAGTATCAAATTATCCCCTAATGGGAGAAGGTTAAAGAAAATGTTCAAGTGCATGACGATGGCTCATTTCGCTACTGGTCAAGGATTTCATGCAGCTCATCAAAGGTTTGTAAAGAAATATGCCTTTCGTGCGTACTTAGGGTAACTAATCAAAATTTAATCACTATGAAAAAAACATTAAACGTATTTGTCGGAATCGCATTGATTGCGGTGCTGGCCTCATTCTCACCTTTCGGTGGCGAAGGTTTTACCCTGCATGTGAACAACAAGTTGCTAGCGGAAAATTATTTTACCTCTAAATCCACTACGCCCCGTGTTTCATTGGGTGCCCTTGCAGACAATGATCAGATCTCAATTGCCTACAATGAGTGTGGCAAAATCGGTTCGGATCGCACGCTGACCCTAAAAGATGAATCAGGCAAGGCATTGAAAGAATGGAAGTTTTCGGACTCTCCGAAAGTGGCCGCCCCCATGAACATAATGGCAAAAGAGATTCTGTCGTTCAAAAAAACTGATCAGAAAACTTTTACACTTATCTATACCTCCAAGGCAGTTCCGAATCGTTTGCTAGCTACCCTCTCGCTGGGCAGCGAGGCGCAGGCTTCAAGTAAGAATTAAGTATACAACATCAATCTTTTATTGGTGAAGAAGGAGTGCCTGGATACTCCTTTCTTACTTATCTTTATCAAAAAGATTCGGATGAATTTGCATCACCGGGAGATTCTCAAACGCATAAAACAAAATTCAGGAACGCCAACCAAGCATACTTTCTCAGATTCTTATCTCGGCAATGAACATCCACGCTACCCTATCAGTAACCCTGTATTGCGCGGTGTGCTCAAAGAATGGATGAAAGAGCATCGTGAACTTTCAGTTAATGACTTTACAAAACTTTTAACGAGTTTATTTGAGGGTGCGTCCTCCACAGAAAAATCAACTGCGGGTATGTTGCTAGACTATGCCACCCCTGAGCAAAAACAATTCAATCCAAAAATATTTGACTTGTGGCTCAATCATGTTATCGGCTGGGTAGAGGTGGATACGCTTTGCACGAGTAAATATACAAGCACCGAGATTACTGCCCAATGGAAACCATGGAGAGCACTTTTAATTAAGTTGTCAAAAAGCAAAAACATTCAAAAGCGAAGAGCCTCCATGGTGCTTCTTTGCGCACCCTTACGAAAACCAGATAATGAAGAACTTTCTGAAGTAGCCTTGCAAAACATTGATCGGCTGAAAGCTGAAAAGGAAGTGTTGATCACAAAAGCAATCTCGTGGGTGCTGCGAAGCATGATAAAACATTATCGCAAAAGAGTAACTACCTACGTTACTGAAAATAAAACAACCCTGCCGGCCATTGCGGTGCGTGAAACCAAGAAGAAGTTAAAGACCGGACGAAAAAATGGATGAGTCATTCATTTTGATTTACCACTACCCTTGCAGGCAATGCATCTTTTCATACATTTAGATTCACTCAAGACCAATTATGAACAACCAATCATCGATAACCCGAAGAGATTTCCTTTTACAGGCTTCTGTACTTTCTTCCTCCGCTTTACTGTTGTCAAACGGAGCTCAAGGTGCGGCATTCAAAAAATATAAAATGGGGTTACAACTCTTTTCCATTCGGGATGCGATTGCGAAAGATCTGAACGGAACATTGAAAACAGTTGCCGCACTGGGCTATCAGGATCTTGAAATCTATGGGTATGATGGCGATTCCATGAAGTACTATGGATTAAAGGCAGCAGATTTTAAAACCCTCCTGGATGGTTTGGGGCTGACTACAACAAGTGGGCACTATATGTTCTCCCAATATCTGAATAAACCCGAAGATGAAATGATGCGCTATGTTGATCAATGTATTGAAGGCGCAAAGATTTTGGGCCAGCCATACATTACCTGGCCTTGGCTTGATCCTGAATACAGAACTATAGAAAAATTTAAGTCATTAACCTTGTTGCTCAATCGCATTGGCGAACGGGTGAAAAATGCCGGACTTGGCTTTGCCTATCATAATCACGATTTTGAGTTCATAGATCATAATGGCGAAAATGGATATGATATTATCATGCGCGAAACGGATTCGGCTCTAGTAAAACTGCAAATCGATCTTTATTGGACGATGCATTCATCCAAGCTACCTCCAGCCGAGCTTTTCAATAAACAGCCAGGTCGTTTTGTGATGTGGCATATTAAGGACATGGATAAAGTGAGTCGGGATTATACCGAACTGGGAAATGGCTCCATTGACTACACTCAGATTCTTCCTTTGGCTGATAAAGCGGGATTGCAGTATTATTATATCGAGCAGGGCGGAAATTTTGCAAAGAATTCCATGCAGAGCATTACCGACAACGCCATCTACTTTAAAAAGAATCTTGAAAAGTATTTATAACTAGAATTATAGAGTGGAGGATTGGCTTACGGAAGGCAAGAAATGACAGATAATTATTACACCTACTTCTTTTTATAACTTATCAAAACTCCCGCTCTACTTGTTCTATCTAATGTTGTGGTATAGTCGGGATGGGCGCTGACAAATTTATAATAACTATCGCCAGCCAAACCATCGGCTACATTGTGTGTGGTATAACATCCACCCGGTTTTAATTTCGGATGAACATCCAGGAAGTACTGCTTGTACCAATCTTTATCCGCATCAGAGAAAACAAAATCAAAAGGCCCGGGCAATTGCTTCACTAATTCATGCGCGTTGGTAAGCCGGGCATCTACATAATTTGATAAGCCCGCCTCAGCAATATTTTTAATCGCTTCTTGATGCCGGTTCTTATCGATTTCAATGGTAATTACCTTGCCTCCGGTTTTGCTCATAGCCCAGGCAATCCAAATAGTAGAATGCCCGGTAGAGGTACCGATCTCCAATGCAGAAGTGTACTGATTCTTAATAATAAGCTCATACAAAATTTTCCCATCCTCATAAGGCACATTGAGATCGCGCCAGGTACTTTTATGCTTATTGAGAAAAGCTTCTACCTTTTTATCTAATTCCGTAGGCTGCGCGATACCCCCGAAACTGTAAGCCGACAAGATTATAATGTAGAGGATTATTTTCATACGGTGATTCTGCAAATCAATTCTTTTTCAGAGCCAGGTAAGTCCACAACGCACCAGCCGCATCGGCTGCACCAAATAGTGTCAATTGCGCAGGCGCCCATTCCAAAACAACAAACACGATAAACCAAAATAAAATAGAAATCCGTGCATACACGGTTATGGTTAAAAAAAGTGTGTGGTTAGCGGGTGCCATAAAAACATAATACATGCCAATGGCAAACACCACCACGCCCAATACATGAATCCACACCTCGGTGGTAGGTGGCATTTGAAACATGCCTAGTAAAGTATTAGGAGCAACTGTTAATGAAATTCCCAACACTAATAAATAGAATCCAAAATAGTAAACCGATTTTGATGCAGGAGTCATAGCGGGTTGGTTTAAGTAAGCTTATATAAAGATACCTAAAATAAAACACTCTATGATTCGGTAACAGATTTCCTTAATTTTTATCTGCTATCAAGCTCAGCTGTAGTATTCCGATGGTTGGGCGGCCCATTCGGAGGCGGGTTATCGCATTATTAGTTAATCTTCTTCAGACCCTTCTCTTTATCTTTAGAGATTTTATCTTTTGATTGCTTCACCTCCTTATCAGATTTCTCTTTCTGCTTTTCTTTTTCTTTCATCTTATCATCACTAGCTGATTTTTCCCAATCAGAATGATGTTCCCGAATCACAATGCGATCTTCATCATCGCCCCAATCAAAATCATGATCCATATCCATATCAAAGTCCTCCTCATCAATGTCAATGTCCATATCATGAAGATCAATTTCAATCGGCTCGATATCGATGTTAAAGCGGGGGATGTTAATATCGATACGATCAAGATTCAGGTTTAAATCTTTCAAATTAATTTCGATTGGCTCGATGTGAATCTCCAACGTTTCGAGTGTAGTCTCTACCGAGCGCATGGCATTCCGAACTGCCAATTCAATATCAGCTTCCAAAGCTTTCTCATCGATGTTGATGTTGAAATCCCAGTTTCGGCTGGAGTTTAGCCTTACCAATCCATCCTCGCGGGATTTTTCTTGGGTGGACTTACTTTCCGTTTTCTTAGTGACTGTGTCGGTATTTTGAGAAAAAACAGGAACAGCGGCAAGCAAAACAAGTAGCAAAACAAACAGGGAGCGATTGGAGGTATTCATAGTGATGGTATTTGGATGGTACTAGTAGATTACTCCAGCAGAAGAATAAGGTTACCAAAAGAGATAAATATATTTGTGCACTGCTCCAGAAACCTCTCCTAAGGGAAGGCGTTGACTAATTCAATGATATGCGGTGTCGGGCTACTTAAAGATATTGCTCTCTGCTGCCATCTTTTTATACTCGGGAAGAATCTTTTCATAAAGTGCTTCATCCACTTTCTTTAAAGAGACCATTAACCCGCCAATACCCGAGTCTTTCAAGGATACACGCTGCTTTCTGATGTCATCCATCTTTTTGCGAATGGTGCCTTCTAGTTTGATAAGTTCACGTTCTGTCATGGTTATTAATTTGGCATGTAAAATACATCAGATAATGCTGAGTCAACAAGTTAACCTATGTAATTTGCAAACAAAAGAAATCAATTACCCCGTCCATGATTATTAAAAAATTGGCTGTTCCATTCATTAACGATAAGCTCCTGCAACAAGTAGAACATTGCTATATCGCTACTGCCGCAATCTCCGAAGCCGGTTTCGATTTTATCCGAAGCCGCATACCCACTAAAACCAAAATGGAGATTGTAACCGGGTTGGATGTGCCTACCGACCCCGAAGTACTGCGTAAAATCTGGCGCCACTACCAGGGGCGCATCACACTAAATATTTACACGCGCAACCCATTTCATGCCAATGTGTATATTTTCGATTTACCCTTTCGAAAATCCATGGCCTTTGTTGGTTCGGGCCACTTCACCCTTGAAGGCCTCAAAGACAGCGAAGAGCTTTTTTACAAAATTAAGGATGCGAAAGAAATTGAAACGCTGAAATCGTGGTTTATAGGCTACTACGAATTTGCTGACCCTCTCAATGAAAATCTTATTCAGGAATATGAATTAGTCTATCCCACTTTTAAGGAACGTGAAAGCAAATCCCGAAATGAAAAAAACCAATTGCTCGCGCTAACCACCGGAGGCTTTTCCTGGGATCATATAAAATTTAAAGACCAGTACTTCAAAAAAGAAGATTACCTCACCCTCGCCAATAACAAAGCCCGTGTTACCACACCTGAGCTACTTGCCGGGCGCATGAGTTTACAAACCAAGTTATTGCAGCTTCATGATCAGATTAAAGGTCATGTCCACAAATTAAAAATTGATTATTCCGATGCAATGGTAAGCAGTCTTGATCCTGCGCAGCATACTGATCGTCAGCTGCGAAGTGTCTGGTTAGCGTATGGCCGCAGCATGGGCGCGTTAAAAAAATACGATGCAACTATTCACGAGGTAATGCATCTGCAAATTACCATCAATCAAAAAGATGTTGGTGTTTACTTAATGGCGGGTACATCTGGCAATGGCAAAGCCGATCGTTCCTATTTTAGCAGCAGGATGAACGATGCCGAATACCGAAACCATTTTTTTACACGACTAAAAGCACTTGGTGCTGGCTACTGGATAGAGGTTGCTTGCGAACGAAAGTCTGTTGAATTTTTTCAAACTGAAGATGCACTGTGGGAGTTTACCAAAGCCGACCAATGGCTGTACTATAAATTCTTGATTGGAAAAAACTATTCGCCCGATGCCGTTGAAATCAGTAACGAAAAAATTGCCCCCACGCTAACCATGGAGTTTGATAAACTGGTATTACTCTATAGAGAAATGATAGCTCCAGACCCAACGTAGATGCCTTTTATTCTTTTTGCGGATGTGAACTATGAAACATCCTTTATAGCGCCTGCCGGGCAAGATTTTGCTACTAAGGAGTCATTCAGCTCGTGTCAAAGATTGCTAATAGAACATAAAAACTGTCCGTTAATATGCCCGTAGTTTAGCTATAAAAAAAGCCTCTATTCATTGCTGAATAAAGGCTTTTTGTAGCCCCAAGGTTACGAATATCGAACCAGTTTATAGAAAACCTAAAGAAATTCAGCGACTTAAGGTTTTAAAATAACCTCAGGGAGCGATCCAATCAAAATCGATAAGATGACCAAGATTGTCGGTAATTTTGTTATCAGGATTAGATCGCAAATACTTACTATTTGAACCGTTGACCACCTCAACATTTTCACCGACACTCCATTTTGCCTGAGAATAATTCCATACCCAGGTAGTCGCACTATTCCCCTTTGTTTCCAAAAGGCTTATAGCTTGTGATTTTGATGTCTTAGATGCACGGGAAACAGAGGTTTCTCCAACTGTGTGAAATGCATAGTGAGTGATAACATTGTTGGAGTCTTTCCACACTCCTGAAATTCTGAATTGTGTCATAACTTTTGAGAGGTTAGAGTATAACAAGAAAGCCCAATTATATCGTCAGGACGATACAAATGGGCTCAAATCAAATATAGGGAATTTTGAAATTATTTAATACTGTTTCTCAGATGCATTGGTAAACAAAAGGAGCCACACTTTCGCACGACTCCTTTCTGGCTCTCTCGCAAATATTTTCGGCAAAATAATAGCCTTTCTTAAATCACTGTCATTAATCCGCGAATAAATCCTACCTCGCTCAGGTATTCGACTTGGGGATCACTTAGACCTTTTTTATCAGTCGTGGATACTATTTCAAAAGGAACAATCAACTCGCTATCCATGAACTTTTTAAGTTCCTTAGAGAGCGCCCTTTGGTTGTCCTTGGTAAAAATGTACTGGCCTCTCGCATCTCGAATGATATTCCCTTTTTCATCGGTACTACAATAGTCAATGTTGAGGTCTTCCAATTTATCATTGTATGCCTCGATAAAAGAGGAGGCATTTTTCAGAGTTTGATTTCTGGCATGTTCCAGTTTCGTGCCGGCAGGTGCCTGAGTATCCATCAATGCCGTAATGAGTCTGTAAGCTTCTTTGTTTGTCATGGTATCTTGATTTAATATTTTCCTTCTGCGTTTCCTTTTAAAATAGATTGCTCGATGAGCCAATAAACCAGGTCTGAAATCTTAATCGATTTCAGTGACTCCTTAATTTCAGAGGCTAATGAGCCGATGCCTGGATAGGCTGTTAAGTCGATGTTTTGCCAGTATTCCAATTCGGTGATTGCATT
>Ga0154020_10000642_pt1 | contig 42771 bp, 34 predicted proteins | sample Klosneuvirus_201_FD_109709 | JGI IMG/M metagenome (GOLD analysis project Ga0154020, IMG submission 109709) | Active sludge microbial communities from wastewater, Klosterneuburg, Austria - Klosneuvirus_20160825_MG | ecosystem: Engineered > WWTP > Aerobic digester > Activated sludge | place... | reverse complement strand
TGGTTCTTTTACTGGTTCTTTTACTGGTTCTTTTACTGGTTCTTTTACTGGTTCTTTTACTGGTTCTTTTACTGGTTCTTTTACTGGTTCTTTTACTGGTTCTTTTACTGGTTCTTTTACTGGATTGACCGGATTTGTAAACACGGGTAGCTGCACAGGAACAGAGGCCGGTTGTGTGGGGACTAAATCTTCTTTAATTAATTGAATAGATAAAACATTTGTCTTGCCAGGCAACAACTCCACCGATTTTTGAAAAGGCTGATAATGCAAAGCCAATAAACGAACCTCGTGAGTGCCTGCACTGACTTCGAATTTATCAAAAGGTGCACGGCCAGAATGCCTTAATTTACCGTCCACAAAAAGCTCAGCATCCACCGCGGCAGGCTCTATTTGCAGCAGCACCAAAGTATTATCTTGAGCTTTTGGACGAATTACAGAAAACCACACAGCCACACCCAAAATAATAAGCGCTACCAAAATAGCGCCACCCAAAATAAACAGTGAATAATCCTTTTCTTCTCCGCCTTCATCTTCGTTTTCATCTTCGTTTTCGTGCTCTTCTTGCAGATTGTCTGGCGTTTCTTGTGTTGGCAACACGGGCTCTATTTTTTGAACAGGCGCTTGCGCAATTGCTTTGACCTGTTGGGTATTAAGATCAAATGCAAGTGTGGCTGCATTGGATCCAACAGGTGGGTTAGATTCTTGTGAAATAACCACTGTTTCTGATTTATTGCCAATGACTATTTGACCTGTTTCTTGAAGTTTTTTTTGTGCTGCACGAATCTCTTTAAGCGAAGCCACTTGCGTTAATGCATTGGCAAGTGCGCTTTCACCCACTTCAAAAACCTGCGTTCCTTGCTGATCCTTGGTGGCATGCAAAGGTGCTTCTACAGACACTGGATCGTCTACAATTTCTGGGGTTTCTTCTAGTTTTTCTGGGCCAATTTGCAAATATTCTTGCATCTTGGTATTTTCTTCGGCAATCAAATCGCTAAACGCTTCTTTCATCAATAACGATAAACGTTTGGAATTATAAATAGAGTGTTCTGTAATTAAAAAACGCTGCAAATCTTCGTTTAATTCTGCGCATTGCTGGTAGCGTGTGTCTCTATCTTTAGCCACAGCCTTCATCACCACTTGCTCTAATTCAAGAGGCACATCAGGCCTTAACTGACGTAACGAAGGAATTTCACATTTCCTAATTTTATCCAATGTAGCGGCATCTGTATCTCCAATAAATAGCCTTTGGCCGCTTAACATTTCAAATAAAATAACACCCACCGCAAACAAATCAGACCGGGCATCTAATTCTAAACCCGCAATTTGTTCCGGAGACATATAACCGTATTTACCCTTCAGTACACCGGCCTGGGTTTTAGCCAAACGGTCGGCTGCTTTGGCAATCCCAAAGTCAATCACCTTGATATCTCCATCATAAGAAACCAACACGTTTTGAGGAGAAATATCACGATGCACTAAGTGAATCGCACCACCTTGCGGATCGGTTTTTCGGTGTGCATAATCTAAACCTTCGCACACTTTAGAAATCACATAAGCCACCAAAGGAATGGGAATGGGCTTTTGATTGGCTCTAAAATACTCAATAAGCCTTCGTAAATCACGGCCAGCAATAAACTCCATGGCAATGTAATATTGATTTAAGTGTTTACCAAGTTCGTAGATTTGAACAATATTGGCGTGATTTAATTGCACAGCCAAACGGGCTTCGTCTACAAACATCTTGGTAAACTCAGCATCTTCTGACATATTGGGCAAAATGCGTTTAATCGCCACAATACGCTGAAATCCTTCTACGCCAAAAACCTTTGCTTTAAACACTTCGGCCATGCCGCCAAGACTAATGCGATCAAGTAATAAATATTTGCCAAAGCGAATAATCTTTTTCACAAATCCATGCCTTATTTAATGAGGGTTACTATCTGCATGCGTAGATAAAGGATCTGTCACTAATCCTAAATTATCTACACCACTGTCTTTTAAGATTGCCATCACATCAACAATTACGCCGTAAGGCAAATTTCTATCGGCATGCAAATAGAGTTCTTTTTCTTTTTTTAAGCGTTCGTTATTTTGTAGTTTTTCTTTTAACTCTGCATAAGGAATTTCTGTTTGGCCTAAAAAAATATGTTTATCCTGTGTAATAGCCAGCACTAATTTAGGCGCTTGTGAATCAATATTGGCCGCCTTTGTGTTTGGAAGTGCCACTTTCACGCCTTGTTCGATTAAAGGTGCGGTCACCATAAAGATCACCAACAATACCAACATCACATCGACCAGTGGTGTAACGTTAATATCCGCCATCGGTTGACGTTTATCACCAGAAGAAAATTGTGCACCCATTGTGTTTAACCAATTACACTAAAAAGTGTCGTTTAAGAATATTTAAAAAATCAGACTGAAAATTTTCCATTTCGGTAGACAATAAGCGTAATCGCGCATTTAAAAAATTATACGCCATCACTGCAGGAATTGCCGCTAAAAGACCTGCGGCAGTTGCAATCAAGGCCTCTGAAATACCAGGCGCCACAGTCGCTAAATTAGCGCTACCCATACGGCCAATTTCATGAAACGCACGCATAATACCCCACACCGTTCCAAATAGCCCAATAAAAGGTGCGGTGGCGCCCGTGGTTGCCAAAAATGGCAATAAACTTTCCAGGCGCGTCATTTGCACAGCGTATGTCCGACGCATGGCGCGTTCGATATTATCAAGACCACCAAAATCATTCAGCACCTGCTTATCGCCGTGCGCTTCTTGTTGTTTTTTGAGTTTATCTAGCTCTATGTAGCCTGCTCTAAAAATAGTCGAAAGTGGGCTGTTTTGACGTTCAGAGGCATGCCAAACAGAAGATAATTCCTGAGCATGAAAAAACAGATCTAAAAAAGCCAAAGATTCACGATATGTTTTTCTAAAAGACAGTAATTTTGTAAAAATAATGGCCCAAGAAACAACAGAAAATACGGCAAGCAGCACAAAAGTCGCTAAGCCAACAAATCCAGAATGGCTAATAATTTCAAAAAAAGACATCTCTGTGGGTGCATTTTGCACCAAAGACAATAAGGATATTGATTGAAAACGAAGAATAGAGTCACTCATAAGCGTGAACATCTCCATAAGCTTGCAAAGAAAGTCAAGGATTTGTCGCACCATTACGTACGTTTATCTATTGGAATACTTTGAATCAGGTGTCCCATGCGATCACGTTTGGTTTCTAGGTAAGATTGGCTATAGGCATTAGTCGCCACCACAATAGGTTCGCGAGATAGCACCTTAAAATGAGATTCAAGTTGTTCAAATTTTTGAGGATTATTCGTTAGTAAACGCAGCGACTGCACACCAAAATATTGCATGATCTCGATGGCGTGGTTGTAGACGCGCAGATCCGCCCCAAATCCCAATTGCAAGTTCGCATCTAAAGTATCCAAACCCTGTTCTTGCAACTGGTAGGCTTTGATTTTATTACCAAGACCAATCCCGCGACCTTCTTGTCTTAAATAAACAACCAAACCACGGCCTGCTTTTTCGATTGCTTGCAGGGCGTATTCCAATTGTTCTTTACAATCGCATTTTAAAGATCCTAATACTTCGCTTGTTAAGCATTCTGAATGCACGCGCACCAATAAATCTTCACCAGTCCCAATTTGGCCTTTAATAATTGCCAAATGTTCCACTTGTTGTTCGTCCCGAAACACATACACATTAAATTGTCCATAACGTGTTGGGAGTAAAGTTTGAGAATAGAGCTTCACAGTCATACGTAAAAACAGTAATAGTACGCCATTCAAAAAAAGATGACAAGCAACGCATCAAAAGTGAGACAAACAATTTTTAAGAAAAAGGAATCTCGATATGCATGCTGCATGGCCATTATCACCGCATACAGGCTGCCTGGAAGTGATTTGCGGACCGATGTTTTCGGGCAAGACAGAAGAATTAATTAGACGTTTAAGATTGGCAGCCATTGCCCGTCAACGTGTACAGATTTTTAAATCTGCCAAAGATGTACGCTACGATGAAACTGAGATTGTCTCACATGCAGATTCTCGTTTACAATCAGAACCTATTACTTCTGCAGACCAAATTTTTGCCAAACTTCATCCCAAAACGCGTGTGGTGGGAATTGACGAAGCTCAATTTTTAGGAAACGAATTGATTGCAATCACCCAAACTTTGGTCGATCGTGGATTGCGTGTGATCATTGCAGGACTTGATCAGGATTTTAGGGGCGAACCTTTTGAGCCCATGCCACAACTCTTAGCGATTGCAGAAGTAATCACCAAGCAACCTGCCGTCTGCGTGATATGTTCGGCACCTGCCACACGAACACAAAGACTGGTCTGCAACGACGACCGTGTGTTAGTTGGCGCTTCTGAATCTTATGAAGCACGCTGTCGAAGGTGCCATGATTCGTCTGGGCATGCACAAACAGAATTCTTGCCAAGGCAAAAAACTAAAATTGTCGTTTCGGCTTAATTAAATTCACGCAAAAAACAAAGGACCAATGAAAATGAGCCAACAGGAAAGTCAATATCTTGATATGAATACATCCACCGCCCAAATAAAGCACCAGCTAGGAAGCCAGTTTCGTTTATTCGCCGACATTGTGCTTCATAGTTTGTTGGCTGAACTGGGCCGCATAGATACACCCGTATCGCGCGTCCAACGTTTAGTTCGTGATATTTATCGCATCATGCTTAATCACACAATGAATGATTCTTTTTTGCGCCATCAAGTATCTATAGACACACGGATGAAACCTAAAAATCCACAAGGTACTTTTGTGGGACAAGTCGTTAATAGAAAAACATCAGTGGTGCTGGTTGATGTCGCAAGAGCGGGGATGTTGCCAGCTCAAACATGTTTTGAATTTTTATCAGAATTTTTAGAAGAATCTGGCGTAAGACAAGATCATATCTACATGAACCGTAAAACTAACGAACAAGGCCAAGTAATTGGAGTTAATTATTCGGGCAGTAAAATTGGTGGGCCGGTTAAAGATAGTATCGTGATAATCCCAGAACCCATGGGTGCAACTGGAGGTTCTATCTGCAACACCCTTGATATTTACAAGCAACATATTCAAGGCCCCGCTCAAAAATACATCGCGCTCCATTTAATTATTACGCCTGAATATGTGCAATATGTTAAACAACATCATCCGGACTTAATCGTTTATGCCGCACGTTATGACCGTGGGTTATCTGATCCACGTGCATTTGAAATGCCTTTTGGTGCGCGTCCAGATTTAGAGCGTGGATTAGATGAGCATCAATATATTGTGCCTGGACTAGGCGGTGTAGGTGAGATTCTCAACAACAGTTATGTGTAATGAGCACAGACCTTTTTTAAAACTTACCGCACGACCTAACGAAGTAAGTCACGAATAGACACAAACAAAAGCAATGTAATCAATAGTACAAATCCAACGGTATGAACAATCGTTTCTGTCTTAAGACTAACGGGTTTTCTGCGTATCATTTCGATTATTAAAAAAGTAAGCCGCCCGCCATCTAATGCAGGCACTGGCAGTAAATTAAATAAGCCTAAATTAACAGATAATACAGACAATACAACAAGCAAAGCAGATACCCCCTGAGCCGCTTGACTACTCATCGTCTTAAAAATACCAGGAAGTCCCATTAATTGACCACCACCAGATCCTGTTATTAAACGCCCTAGTACATGCATGATTTCTGCTGTTTTTTCAAATGTCCAAACGCTCGCCTGTTGCAGCGCAAGCAACACAGAATCCACACGTATTTGCTTGATGGGCGCCGCGATACCCAGCGTTTTAGCGCCCGATATTTCTTTAAGCGTTGCCTGCAAGGTAAATACTTCGTCTCCTCGTTGAACCACAATAGGCAAAGAAAGCGTATTTGAATTCCGAATAGCCGAAGACACCTCTTCAAAACGCTCTGGAGACACGGTTCCAATTTTAAGCACACGGTCGCCCGCCAATAAACCAGCTTCTTGTGCGGCAGAGTCAGCCAATACTTGACCAATAACAGGTTGACTTATGTCTGGCTGAGAAATCCCGGCCATAAGTGCCCAGGCAAAAAAGACAATCGCCAAGACAAAATTCATAACAGGACCCATTAAAACAACTAAAAATCGTTGCCACATGGGTTTGTTGGGATACAAAGACAAATCTTTGGGATCGATTTTTTCTTCTGGGTTCATGCCGTCTATTTGCACAAATCCGCCCAAAGGAAGCAGCGCTAACTGATACAAAACGCCATGATATTTAAAAGAGGCAAGTCTGGGCCCAAATCCAATCGAAAAACAAGAGACTTTCATTCCGCAAAAACGGGCTACCAAAAAATGCCCAAGTTCATGAAACAAAATAAGAACTTGTAAACACAGAAGATTCACTAACATTTGCTTCATGATAATTCCTTGCGTGAGTAGCCAACAATATAATCCTTGACCAAATTAAGCATGTGTCTACTACATCGCAAGCAAAAAAAAAGCGATTGATCCAGCCAACAGACGCTAAAGTATTATTTTAAGACCAATCTACTAAAAGCTTAGTTGACAAAAACTAAGCTTTTAGTTAATGATCTACTCATGGTTAAATCAACATCCTCTGTCGCTGATTCGCAAGGTCTAAAAACGCTGACTTTGCTAGAAGCAGAGCTTATGAATATTATTTGGGAATTAAAAGAAGCGACCGTTCATCAAGTATTAGAAAAATTACCTAAACATAAATCATTGGCATACACCACAGTATCAACCATCTTGCGTATTTTAGAACAAAAAAAAGTGCTCAGCAGCAGAAAAGAAGGCCGCACACACGTATATGTCCCAATGCTCAAAAAACAAGATTACGAAACCGCAGCACTTAAACAAGTTGTATCTTTAGCTTTTGATAATTCGCCATTTTTATTAGCCAAACAGTTAATTGATTCTCAAACCCTCACAGAACAAGAAATTTATCAGCTTAAACAACTACTAGACAGCAAAAAATAAAAGGGATTTTCATGCTTGCAACTACATTTTATTATTACATTCAATGGCAATGTCTAATGACATGTAGTTTTTTACTGTCTCTATTTTATCAAAACATCATCACTTACCTTTATCCGGGCGTACGCATGCGCCATCTTTTAAATGTAAGTTATTTGTTACTTTTTTGTGCGTGTTCGTTCATTTTTTTGATTCGGCTTATTCCTTATCATTCAGCACCAAGTGTGGTTCAAATTAATTTTTTGCAAACAGACCAATCAAAGACCAAAGAAAGCGCGCAGCTGTTGAACCAACAAGAAGTGATGCAAATAACAGTTAAAGGGTACACACAATCAATCTCTATTTTTTATTTACATGTATTTTTAATTACATTTTTATTACTTGCGCTGCTCTATCTTGCATGGACATTTAAACAAGAAATAAAAAAAATTAATCAATTATTTAAACAGGCCGTCTTTTTAAGGCGTATTGGACGTATTCATATTTATATTTCAGAGCATCAACACATACCTTTGTCTTTGTGGATTCCCGGGCGTTTTTTGGTGTTTATGCCAGCACATTTAATTAGTTCTTGGCCTGCATTCCGTTTGGCGTTATGGCACGAAGTTCAGCATCATCAACAAGGTGACACGCAGTTTATTTATGTCCTTCGTGGATTGCAATACGTGTGTGGATTAAATCCATTTTACCATCTTTTTATGAAACATATTTTAATTCAACAAGAGCTAGCCTGCGACGAAGCCGTGGTCGACCATGTAATCGTTTCGTCGCATACCTATGCCACCTGTTTGTTGCAGGTGGCAGAACAAATCAATGAACAAAAAAATCAACAAAGAGGCGCACTTTCGTTGGCTTTTTTAGTTCAAAAAACGTTACTCACAAGGAGAATCAATATGATATTAAGACGTCCTTCACATCATTCGCTATCCCCATATGTGCGCATGGGCATTTATGCTTTGCTTCTGCTTGGCATTTCAATTCCTGCCTATGCCACGCGTAAAATGGTGCAAGACGTAAGCATAACCAATGAACGTGCTATGCAGCTCAAAGATCTTGCTCAAAAAAATTCAGAACTGTCGTTAATGGTTAACAATGATGTCATAGAATCACTGGATTATTTTCTCAATAATCCGAAAGGTAAACAATTTATTACAGAATCTTTAGACAGAATGAAACAATACCAACCGATGATCGAAAGCAAACTTAAAGCCTATGGGTTGCCTCATGATTTTTTAGCGATTCCTGTCATTGAATCTGGATACCGCAATTTACCCGATGCAAACCGCGCAGGCGTAGGCGCTGGATTGTGGATGTTTATTGCCTCTACGGCACAAGAATTCGGATTAAAAGTCACCAAAAAACAAGATGACCGTCTGGATCCTGCTACATTAACAGATGCAGCCATGCGTTTACTGTTGGCCAATAAATTACGGTTTCAAAGTAACGAATTATCGCTCTTGGCCTACAATATTGGAGAAAAACGCCTACAAGAAGGCATTGATAAAACAAACAGTCGCGATCCACTGGTGCTTCAAGCAGCGGGATTTGAAAACGATCCTCACTATATTGCACGTTTTATGGCTGTGGCTATTATCATGAACCAACCAAACTAATGAGATTAGAGTTCCTGGTGTTGTTATTTTTACAAGCCTGAAATAAAACGATACGTTTTATTTATGAGGCAAAATCAATCAAGCAAAGTGCCCACCTGGGGACGCATTATTGGGTTTATTTTTCTAGCTGTTTTAGGCATTGGCATCGCTTGGCGCGCCAAGCAAATGCAAACACAAAAAAGCAATTTGCAGGCAGATGTTTTACATAAAAAAGAACAGATGCTGCAAGATGCCCTAAAAGATACACCGGCTACTGACACAACCGCAGATTTGGCCATCAAGCCTAAAGCCACAAGCGTGCTTGGACAAACCGAAGATAGGGTTTATTTTTCAGGTGAACTGCATCCTTATCAAGAAGCAGAATTAAGCTTTAAAATAGGCGGTCAGTTGGCTAAGATTCACGTGGCAGCGGGAGAATATGTGTCTAGCCAATCCCCATTATTAAGCCTTTCAAGCGAAGAAGCCAAAGCGCAGCAAAAACAAGCGCAAGCATCTGTCTTAGCCGCAGAAGCCCAAGTTAAAATAGCAGAAGATGCTTATCAACGCGTCAAACAACTAAGTCAAAATCAAGCCGCCGTAAGCGCACAACAAAAATTACAAGCCCAAGCACAAGTAGAATTGGCGCAAGCACAACTTGCCGCTGCACATGCTGGATTGCAACTGGCTACTGTACAAATAAATAATCATACATTACGCGCACCTTTTGCGGGTTATGTAACGCATGTACCTGCGGGCATTGGAACAACCGTTGGACCGGGTATCCCTTTGATAGGATTAGTCGATCACCATCAATTTAAAATTTACGCGACAGCCACAATGGAACAAGGTCCATTATTGCAACCACATCAAATTGTAGTGCTTAACCATCCTGTTCTAAAACAAGGTCGTATCCGCTTTATTTCTCCTGTATTACAAGACAGCTCCAGACGTGTGATGTTTGAAATTATTGCAGAGCCCAAAAAACAGCAGATGATTTTTAGCCGGCAATTAATAGACGGCTATGTCCTCACCAATCAAAGGACCAATCATGACGCTCAGTGAACTTTCGGTTAAACGGCCTGTGTTTATAAGCATGGTCACGTTTGCCATGCTTGTTTTAGGCGTTGTATCTTATAAACGCTTAAGCACAGATTTATATCCCGATGTTTCTTTTCCATTTGTATCCGTGGTCACCGTTTATCCAGGTGCAAGCCCTGCAGATATAGAAACACAACTCACACAAAAAATCGAAGACGCATTAGTGGCCATTGGCGGTTTGGATGCTATTTCATCGCAATCGTACGAAGGTTATTGTGTAGTGATTTTAAAATTCAAACTCTCCACATCATTGGACCGAGTCAGCAACGAAGTACGAGAAAAAGTATCTGCGATAAGATCTCAATTACCAGACGGCATTAAAGAACCTGTGGTATCTAGAGTTGATATTGGCGCGCTTCCCATATTAACTTATTCAGCGTCTGCATCACTGCCCGCAGATCTTATTAGACAGATTGCGCAAGACCAAATAAAACCTGCGCTAGAGCAAATTGCAGGGGTTGCAGAAGTGCGGATTAAAGGCGGACTTTTGCGTGAAATTCAGGTCAAGCTTAACCAAACTGCATTAAACAATGTGCATTTATCTGCGCTTCAAATTTTAGAACAAATCAAACAAAGTAATCTTAATATTCCTGGTGGCAGTGTCACCTATCAAGGACAAGATTTATCCATACGCACAGTGGCTCAATTTGAATCTATAGACATGCTCAAGCAGTTGATCGTAGCAACAGACAGTCGTGGTGGCCAAGTACGATTGGCGGATATCGCACAAATAGAAGATGGATTTAAAGACGTTAAAACACTTGTAAGAACCAACACACAGCCAGCAGTTGCTTTAGAAGTAGTTAAACAAAATGGCGCCAATACGGTCACCACCACGCACGCAGTCAAGAAAAAACTGCAAGAACTCGCTCAAGAATTACCTCGAGATTACAAACTCACACTGCTTGTTGATCAAAGCGTATTTATCGAAGCAAACGCGCACGAAGTCTCTATTGCTTTATGGTTTGGTGGCCTGATGGCGATTCTTATTATTTTAATTTTTATGATGGATTTACGATCCACGCTTATTTCGGCAATTGCACTGCCTACTTCTGTGATTGGTACCTTTGTTATAATGTATGGCATGAATTTTACGCTCAACATGATGACACTGCTTGGACTCTCTTTAGCGATTGGCCTACTTATCGACGACGCTGTGGTTGTTCGTGAAAACATTTTTAAATTTCTAGAAAAAGGTGAATCACCCATGCAAGCGGCCATCAAAGGCACGCAAGAAGTTCAATTGGCGGTGCTCGCAACCACCTTAACCATCGTAGCCGTATTTGTGCCCGTTGCTTTTATGGACGGTATGGTGGGACAATTTTTTAAGCAATTTGGCTTAACGGTGTCTGGTGCGGTGATGTTATCTTTATGGGTTGCTTTTACTTTAGATCCCATGCTTTCTTCTAGATTTTCAAAAACTATCGATCACTCAACAATATCATCTCAAACAGGGCCTTTAAATTCTATTCGTGTCTATTTAACCCGTTTTTTTACCGCCCTTGATCGTTTTTATTTACATACATTAAAAACAACATTAACACACAAGAAAAAAACATTTACATTGGTTGTATTTATTTTTTTAGGTAGCATGATGCTTACAAGTATGATGGGAAGCGATTTTATCCCACCAGAAGATCGTGCTCAAGCGATTGTCAAAATAGAAATGCCAGTAGGTATTTCTATAGAAGAAGCATCCAAGCAAAGTTTAGCATTAGAACAACAAGCCATGGCCTTGCCTTATGTTCAAGCATTGTATTCTATTATTGGCGAAAACGAAGAAAGTAATCGCATTTCTTGGCGACTTATTTATCGCCCCAAAGAACAAAGACCAGTAGGCATTGAAACACTCAAAACACAACTGCGTACACTTTTAGCAAAACAACAAAATCTTAAAGTTAATGTGCTTAATCCCCCCGCCATTGAAGGCCTGGGCGAATGGTCTCCGCTTATGCTGCACATCAGCGGCCCCGATTTAAACACACTTAAAGAGCTCAATCAAAAGCTATTAACTAGGATTGCGGCGGTTCCTGGCGTTGCAGAAATTACATCTTCGATGCGCCCAATCAAACACGACATTGGTATTGATATTCATCGCCAAGCGCTAGCGCAGCACAGATTACAACCCGCACATGTGGGCATGAGCGTAAGACTTGCCATTCACGGAGAAGAAGCAGGCTATTTACGTGGTCAATTACCTAAAAGTGCTCAAGACAACCCCAATTTTAATTTTACTAAAACAGCAGATGTTCCCATTCGTGTGCGTTTGGACGAATCAACCAAACAAAACCAAGCCACGATTCAAGAAATCACCTTGCCTTCTATAAATCTTGTTAAATTAGGTGATGTCGCCACTTTGCAATCAGTTGTAGCGCCCAGTGTGATTGAACGTTATCAACGTGAAAGAAGTTTTATATTGGGGATTTCAAACACAGGTAGAGCGTTAGGCGAAGTCACAAAAGACATAGAACAAGCACTAGAACAAGATCAAACGCTCCAACCCTATTTTAAAAAAGGTCAATATCGACACATCACCGATGGCGACGCCAAAAATCAACAAGAATCTCAAGAAAGCATGCAGCTTGCTTTATTTTTAGCGGTTGTATTTATTTACATTGTGCTCGCTGCTCAATTTGAATCTTTTGTTCATCCTTTTACCATTATGTTGTCTTTGCCATTAGCCATGGTGGGCGCTTGGTTGGCCTTGTTTTTAGCAGGTTGTTCATTAAGTATTTCATCTAGCATTGGTGTCATCTTATTAATGGGGCTTGTGACCAAAAATTCAATTTTACTTATTGATTCTGCGCTGCAAGAATGCCAACAAGGCAGCACGCCGCAGCAAGCAATTATAAAAGCTGGGGAAAAACGCTTGCGCCCTATTTTAATGACCAGTTCTGCCATGGTGCTTGGCATGTTACCAACTGCGCTTGGTTCTGGTGCTGGATCAGAATTTAGAGCACCCATGGCCATTGCGGTCATTGGCGGCGTGATTACTTCTACGCTTCTTACCTTAATTGTGATTCCCATTGTTTATCTATGGATAGAACAAGCCAGCCAATTCATCAAACACTCTATCTTAAAAAAGAAGTCTACTTAACCAAGGCATTATTCTTGCTTGCCTGTTTTTATTCAACTAGTGCATATTGAGCCATGCCGCGAATCATCAATGAAGAGGTTATTCACTGTATCACAGAAAGCATCCATGATGTGGTTGCTATCTATCATTTTGGCTCTTCTGCCATTGACCAAGAACACTTAGACAGTGATGTTGATTTGGCAATTTTAACAACAAAGAAAGCAGATCCAACAACACTTTATAAGCTACGAGAAAAATGTTCGCAAATACTCAAAAAGAACGTGGACATTGCCTATTTAAACGGCGCAACACCTGTTTTTGTGATGCAAGTCTTAGAATCGGGGCATGTCATTTATTGCCAGAATCAAAAAACACTGGCTTATTTTGAAATACGCATGATGTCTGAATACTGCGACCTTAACCTAGAACGACGTGAAATTATTAAAGACATTATAAAACGAGGTTCTGTCTATGGTTGATGATGTATTAATTGCAAAAGCAGAAACAATAGAGCGGTGCATTAAACGCATTCATGAGGAGTATCGCAATCAACCTGAAAATATTTACACCAATTATACAACCCAAGATTCCATTTTGGTCAACATTGAACGTATTTGCCAAGCGGCCATTGATATGGCGATGCGCCTGGTGAGGCTTAAAAAATTAGGTATTCCCAAAGAAACAAGAGACGCTTTTGATTTACTGAGCACCCATCATATCATTGAACCAGCACTTAACGAAACTCTTAAACGCATGGTAGGATTTAGAAATATCGCCATTCATGAGTATCAAAAAATAAACCTGAGTATTGTAGAACATATCATCCATAAAGAACTTCAACATGTACAAACATTTGCTCAATTAGCCATTCAAACCAAGTAAAGTAGTCTTTCAATTTCGTTTTGTTGCGCTTGAACCGATTTAAATAAACTCAATTGTCCACGCGCTCTTATAAGATTGTGTTGTGCACGACTACCAAATTTGGCATTAAAACCAAAATAGCAATCATTGATAATATCTGCGCAAAAACGTGCGGCCAATTCTAATGTAATTGTTTTAACACCAAGTAAAAGCGAAGCACGCTCTTCCGATGTAACAAAATCAGCACACGAAAAATACCCCCTTATTGCATTTTCTAATAAAGCCAGATCAAAACAAGGGTTTTCCTGATCTTCTCCTTGTGGGTTACACCAAGAACGCCAAGCATCACCCAATTCTAAACACAATGGCAATGGCGCAATGGTATCTAAATCTAAAAGACAAATACCCTGCCCTGTTTCATTGTTAAACATCAAATTTGAAATTTTCAAATCGCCATGGCACACACGTGTATGATTTCTAGAAATTGGTAACAACTTGCGATATTCATCTATAATAGCCTGTCCCAAGGGCATGATGGATTCGTAAAATGCATGATGCGCAGATGTGTTATTCATTACCTGCATCAATAACTGCATGTGTTGTTTGGTATCGTGTGCCACACGAGAAGGCGCTACAAATAGGTGATCAAAATCAAGCAATGCACGATGAAAACGCCCCACCAACGCGCCTGCTTCATAAGCTTGCCCAGGCAAAGTTAAGGCATCTACGCAAGTACCTTCTATAAACGTAAGCACCCTAAAAACACCTTGTTTGGGTGCTGTTTTAATATCTGCGTGAATCAAAGCTGCCGGTACATATAAATCGCCCGACTTTGAACGTTTAATTTCTGGTGTTAATAACCCTTTATTTTTAAGATGTTGGGTGAGTGCTTCAATGTCTTTTTGAATATCTGGATGAAATAACGAATTGACCCACTGAACAATAAATCGTTCACCTAATAATTCTACAACGTAAGTTTTATTAATTAGTCCTTGTGTAACTGCCCAGCAACGCGTGGGCGTTTGCAAAAAAAATTCAGCGCACACACGATCAATAAAAGATTCATTAAATACTTGTGCCATAAATCCCTTGTTTAGAGTAATGACTCTTGATGCCTTATAATCATGGATTTAATAAAAGACATTTCCTCTATCGCAAAACGCACACCTTCTCGCGTATTTCCACTGTCTTTGTTGCCGCCATAAGGCATGTTATCCACCCTAAATGTAGGCACGTCATTAATCACCACAGCGCCTGCGTTAATGGCATGATAGGCTTGGTATGCACGTTCAATATCGCGCGTAAAAACACCCGCCTGCAAACCAAACCGGCTATTATTCACCATCGACAAAGCATGTTTAAAATCATCAAACACAGATAAAACAAGCACCGGGCCAAAAGCTTCTTCTGACACAATCCTGCAATCTTCTGGCACAGATTCTAAAACACAAGGCATAATCAACGATCCTTGTCTTTGGCCTCCTATCAATACAACTCCTCCAGCTTGTTTGGCTTGGTTGATTGATTGTTCCAAACGAATCGCTTCTTGTTCAGAAATAAGAGGGCCAACAAATGTGTCTTCTATGTGCGGATCGCCCACAATTAAGGTCTTAACCGCTTGCAGCAATGCAGTCTTAAATGGCTCATAAATAGCACGATGAACCATCACACGCTGCACACTGATACAGCTTTGTCCCGATTGCGCGTATGCACCCATCAATATACGTGGCATCACACAAGCAAGATCTGCATCTTTATCGACAATACACGCTGCATTACCACCTAATTCTAAAGCCACTTTTTGCTTATTGGCTCGTTTAAGCAAATCAAAACCCACCGCAGCCGATCCTGTAAAACTCACAAATTGAATATCTTTGTGGCCAATCATTACGCCTGCGGCTTCTCTTGTTGCAGGCAACACAGAAAAAGAGCCTTTAGGTAAACCTGATTGTGATAAAATTTCTGCCAATAAAAGTGTGGCGATAGGCGTAGCAGATGCTGGTTTTAAAATAAATGGGTTACCTACTGCAATCGCAGGTGCAATTTTATGCGCAGCCAAATTTAAAGGAAAATTAAAAGGCGTAATAAAACCACATACCCCCATTGGAAATCGGCGATAAAAACCAGAATAAGCTAAAGCACGTGCCGTTACATCTAAATGAAGCACTTCAGCATGAATACGAGTCGCTTCTTCTGCCGCAAACCTAAAAGTCTCTATTAAACGTTGAACTTCTAAGCGTGCATCTTTAATAGGTTTGCCTACTTCTTGGCATAATGTCTGCGCTAATAACGCCGCACACTGCTCGATTCCTGTAACGCAACGAAATAAAATTTGTTGTCTGTCAAATGCAGATAAAGCAGAACAAAAAGGCCAAGATTCTACCGCCAAAGCAATGGCTTGTGCCATCATCATGGGATCGGCAATACTTACTTCTGCAATTGCAGTGTGGTGATACTTATCAAAAACTTGAATTGTCTCAGAGTGCTTAAGCGCAACACCGCCCAAGTATAAAGGATAGTGGGTTAACATAGACTAAGTGCTTAAAAGAACTAGAATAAAGCAACTGTAAATACCGAGGACCGGAATCGAACCGGCACGCGAGTTACCCCGCTCAGGATTTTAAGTCCTGTGTGTCTACCTGTTCCACCACCTCGGCACAACACAAGAGAATGCCTGCCTAATCGAAAACACAATAAGGAGTCAAGTCCTGATGTTTATAGAATTATAGAAAATATCGATTATTTTACTGTAAACGCTTGTGTTAACAATAATTTCTGTTCATAGTCGTGGCTTTCTTTAGATCCTGTGGCAGGGCTTGCGCTGGCCTTACGACCCACTAAACGCAAATTTGGACACACATCGTGGTTCATGCAAGTCATTTTAACAAAACTGGCAGCCCCCATGTTCACAGGTTCGTCCTGAACAAAAGTATAGGATTGAATTTTACCAAACTCACTCAACGCAGCTTTGAGTTCATCCAGAGGAAACGGATATAGCTGCTCTAATCGAATAATTGCGGTATCTTTAATGTTTTGTTGTTGTCGCTCTGTCACTAAATCATAATAAACTTTTCCAGAACACAAGATCACGTGTTTAACTTTTTTAGCATCTAGCGTGTGGTCTTTAATCAAACGCATAAAACAGCCTTCTGCAAGCGATTCTAATGTAGAAATCGCTTGCGGATGGCGTAACAGGCTCTTGGGGCTCATCATAACTAGTGGCTTGCGATAAGGACGTAGCAGCTGGCGTCTTAACGCATGAAAAATTTGCGCAGGCGTAGTTAAATTACAAACCTGCATATTGTCTGTGGCGCACATTTGTAAAAAACGTTCTAAGCGTGCACTCGAATGCTCTGGTCCTTGACCTTCGTAACCATGTGGCAAAAGCATCACCAAACCACTCAAACGCTTCCATTTATCTGCACTGGTGGCAATAAATTGATCAATAATAACTTGCGCCACATTTGCAAAATCGCCAAATTGAGCTTCCCACACGACTAAAGCATCGGGCATATCCAAACTATAACCAAACTCAAAACCAAGCACACCAATTTCACACAAAGGACTATCATAAATTTCGAACAATCCTTTCTGCGCATGCAAATGAGATACAGGCGAATAATGCGCGCCTGTATTTTGGCAAGTCAATACGGCGTGGCGGCTACTAAATGTGCCTCGGCGCACATCTTGTCCTGTTAAACGCACACGGGATCCACTTTTAACCAAAGAAGCATACGCCAATAATTCGGCCATGCCCCAATCAAAAGGCACTTGCCCTTCACCCATTTGCGCACGTGTCTGTAGTAACTTAGCTACTTTGGGGTGGGGCAAAAATCCTTCTGGAACATGGGTTAACTGCGTAATCAAATCCTTAAGTGCAGGCAAAGGATAAGCGGTTGATACATCTTCTGCCTCTTTATCCAAGCCGCCCTGATAAGACTTCCATACGCCACCCAAAGTAGAAATATTTTTTTCTGGTTTATTCTTTTTAATTTCATCGTGCGCTTTTTGCAGTTTTTCAAAACAAGATTCAAAACGCACATTGGCCTCTTCTTTTTTAAAGACCTGCGCTTCTAGCAATTGAGATTCGTAAATATCGCGTACAGAAGGATGCGACTTAATCACCTGATACATCAAAGGTTGAGTAAAACCTGGTTCATCGCCTTCGTTGTGGCCATAACGTCTAAAACAAACCAAATCAATCACTACATCGCGCTTAAATGTGTGACGATAACGCAAGGCCAATTCGGCCACTTTAACACAGGCTTCTACGTCGTCTCCATTCACATGAAAAATCGGGGCTTCGATATATTTGGCAATTTCTGTGCAATAAGGTGTTGAACGAGAATCATCTGGCGACGTTGTAAAACCTACTTGATTATTAATCACCACATGAATAGTGCCGCCAGTTGCGTATCCGGTTAACCCACTTAAATTCAGGGTTTCCATCACCACGCCTTGCCCAATAAAGGCGGCATCGCCATGCATCAATACAGGCAATACGCGCGCACGGGCAACATCTTGCAAGCGATCTTGCTTGGCTCGCACACGGCCTTCTACCACAGGATTAATAAACTCCAAGTGGCTTGGATTAAACGCCATGGTTAAATGTACATTTTGACCAGAGCGTGTTTGCACATCACACGAATGACCTAAATGATATTTTACATCCCCAGAACCTAAATAAGCCAAAGGATTAGAATCACCCTCAAATTCTGCGAGCATTGATTCAATCGGTTTATTAAAAATATTAGTCAGTACATTCAAACGGCCACGATGCGCCATTCCAAATACAAGTTCTTGATAATGCGCAGCACCCGCATCTTCTATGATGGCATCTAACATGGGAATCAGGCTTTCTGCTCCAGACAAAGAAAAACGCTTCACTGTTACATATTTTTTATGTAAAAAAGATTCAAAAGCTTCGGTCGCACATAAACGATCAAATACATGCAAGCGTTGTGTTTTTGGTAAGTCTGCAAGAAACTGTGGATCTTCTACTTCTTTTTTTAGCCAACTGACTTGAGCATCATCTGTCATATGGCAAAATTCAACTGCCACATGATGACTATAAATACGCTCTAATTCCGATATAAAATCTGCCAATTTAAGTGTTTGTGCGTTTCTAAACCCTTTTACCATCACTAGTTGCGTTAAATCGGCGTTAGATAGGCCATGTGCGGATAGTGTTAATTCTTGCACCTGGCGTGGCTTTTGTATTTTTAGCGGATCTAACAATGCTTTTAAGTGCCCTTTGGCGCGATAACTTTCAAGCAGCGCTTGTGCGCACACTTCTCGCGTAGAGGCATGTGGTTTATCAAAAGGCCCCAAAGCACGTGACGCAGGCAAAGATAAGTTCGAAAACAATTGACGCCAAGACGCATCAACGCTGTTGGGATTGTCTATGTAAGATTCATAAACCTCTTCTAAAAAAGGTAAGTTACCACCATTAAGCAGCGTATCACTCATAAATTGTTTACTCCACAAAGATGACGCATGATAGCAAAATTATTTTCGCTTGTCATAGATTGTAACGCAAAAATGTAGGATATTCTTATGAAAATGTTTTCTAATCGTAGCTATTTTGAAAAAGAATCTCACCCACCTCAGCACACACAGAATGAGTCTCTGTCAGCAGAACCCGGACTTATCGATCTTACGTGCAATAATCCTACACAGGTCTTGTTTGATTATCCAATTGGCATACAAACCATGAATCTCCATCTGCCAACCATTCATTACCTTCCCGATCCACAAGGTGCATTAAGTACAAGACAAGCTATTGCCAATTACTACAAACAGCGCACACAAGAAGACGTGCTACCACAAGATATCGTTTTGGCAGCAGGCACAAGCGAACTATATAGTCATTTATTCGATATCCTAGCTGATCCAGGTGATGCCATTTTAGTCCCACATCTCAACTATCCTCTGATTCCTATTCTTGCACAATTAAGAGGGCTTAGATTGATTAGTTATCCTATTCATTTTGATGGTTCATGGCACCTTTTAGAATCAGATTTTGAACGCTTACTTAATGCTCCTAATCATCGCATTAAAGCGTTGGTATGCGTATCTCCACACTACCCTACCGGACACTGCTTAAAACAAGAAGAGTACGCTTTTTTAGAAAAGTTGTGCGCGCGGCATCAGATTGCACTTCTTGTGGACGAAGTATTTGCAGATTACACACTCCGTTCATTAGGTCTTTTTCAAAACATTAAACGCCCCATTATTGCCCAAGATTGCTTAATGTTGGTTTTTTCTGGATTATCAAAAATTGCACTCATGCCTTATCTTAAATTGAGTTTTGTAATTGCATCTGGACCATCCGCAATCAAACAAGCCTGCCTTGAACGTTTAAGTTTTGTGTCTGATGCTTATTTGAGTGTATCTTCGTATGCAGAACAAAGCATACATCAAATTTTGCCGTTCCTAGAAGACATTCAAACACGCATGCGCACACGCATTGCGCAAAATTTTAAAACATTACAACAAATGGCATCGCCTGTGCTTGATATACCACAAACAGAAGGTGGATTTTGCGCCATGATTCGTTTTCCCAAAACACAAATAAAGACGGCCCAAGAATGGCAACACTATTTACTAAAAAAAATTCAAGTCAAGACGCTTTCTGCCTGTCTTTTTGGCGATTTGCCTTATCCTTATTTGGTGGTCTCTCTTATTTCAAAACCGTCTATCTTTACATTGGGCGTGGAGCGTTTGTCTCAAATTAAATACGAATCTGTTATTTTGGATTGATTGCAGGTTACTTTACAGGCAAGCGAACTAAGACTAAAGAGCAGGCGCTTGGCTTTTGAACCATTGGCAAGACTAGACAATTCGCAAAAATTGTTCTTAGTTTATAAATCCAACACTTGAAATCAAAAGGGAATTTTAGGCATTTATGATAAGACAACAGTTTTGGACCAAATTGGTCACACTTATGGGCCTTACAGCCTTTGCTTTTTGGCTGCTGTATCCCACGTATTATTTCTACGCCCAAGCAACCCCAGAAGAAAAAACAAACAACAAGGTCTTTTGTGCTCGCATGCCTGGATGGGCCCACTGCCACCACATTGTGCTAGGTCTTGATATCGATGGTGGTCTACACTTGGTCATGCGTGTAAAGGTGGCCAAAGCGTTGTCAGACAAAGTCGATCACGTTGTAGAATCAATCCAAAAACGCCTACAAGACAAAAAAATAGACATTGCACAGATAAAACATGAATCTTATTCTGCTTTTGAAGAAAAAGAATACAAGCCTGTGGTCGCTATTTCGCTTAAAAAAGAAGAAGACGTGCCAACACTATTAAAAATCATGCACGATGATTTTTCTGTCTTTGATGTGGGTCAAAAAATAGACGGTCTGACTTACCAATTCGAAGTCCTTACTCAAGAACAAAAAGCCATTAAAGAAGATGCGATTGAACAAGCCATTATTACAATAAGAAACCGTGCCGACAAACTGGGTGCGTCAGAACCTGTGATTGCCAAACGCGGTGAAGATCATATTTTAATTGAGTTACCAGGAGAAAAAGATCCCGAACATGCAATTGAAGTAATCGGCAAAACCGCCAAACTTGAATTTTCTATTTTGATGCACAGTAACGCATTAGACAGCTTTGATCTGCCAGAAGGCGTTATGCGTGAATACGAAAATTACGCAGACGAACAAGGGGCAACACAAAAAGGCGCTTACTTAAAATCTTTATCTAAAGAAAAAATACTGCAGGCGGCCAAAGGCCATGTGCCAGACGGCATGGCGGTTAAAATAGGCGCTTTTGAAGATCCGCAAACAGGCGCAGAAACAGATTATTATCGTTCTTATTTGGTCACTCAAAAACCAGGCATTACGGGCGATTATTTAACCAATGCGGCCGTACAAATGAATCAACAAGATAATCAATATTACGTAGGCTTTAGTTTTGACAAAGAAGGCGCCGAAAAATTTGGCGAATTAACAGGAAAAAACATCAACAAACAATTGGCTATTATTTTAGACGACTTTGTTAAACAAGCGCCGCGCATTAACAGCAAAATAGAAGACAGTGGTATGATCACTTTGGGCAACTCTCGTCGCAATCAGCAAGCCGTATTGGAAGAAGCCAAAGGCCTTGCATTGGTTTTAAAATCGGGTGCATTGGCAGCCCCAATCGAAGTAGGCGAACGCCGACAAGTAGGTGCAATGCTGGGCGCCGAATCTATTCAAAAAGGCCAAAAAGCTCTGCTTATTGGGTTAATTTTGGTCGTCCTATGGATGGCTATTTACTATAAAGGCTCTGGCATGATTGCCAACTTTGCTCTTATTTTTAACTTTGTCTTTTTAATTGCCGTGCTCGCTGGACTAGATGCCACACTCACACTCCCAGGCATGGCTGGAATTGCCTTAACTTTAGGCATGGCGGTAGATGCCAATGTGATTATTCTAGAACGCATTAGAGAAGAGATGCGTGCAGGAAGAACCATTAAAGCCGCAGTAGAAACAGGCTATGATAAAGCATTTTGGACCATTGTGGATGCACACGTAACGGCATTGGTGGCAGGCGTTATTTTATGGCAATACGGATCAGGCCCTGTGCGTAATTTTGCAACCACTTTAATTATTGGTATTGCCGCTTCGCTTTATACTTCGATTGTCATCACCAAAATGGTTTATGAATATAAGATGATGCGTAACAATATGGAGACTCTATCAATATGATGCAGTGGATTAAACCAGGGACCAAGTTTGATTTTGTTGGTCAAAGACATAATTTTTATTTAGTGAGCTTGTTTTTAATCGTAGGCAGCTTGATGGCAGTTGCACTGCGCGGACTTAATTATGGCATTGATTTTAAGGGTGGTTACGAAATTCAATTAAAATTTAAAAAAGAAATTCAACCAGACGCTATTTCGGCCGCATTAAAAAGCGCACACATAGAAGGCATTACCGTACGCAGCTTGGGAGATAAATCAGGCCTTGAATACTTGTTACTGTTTGAAGAAAAACAGGGCATTGATGCAAACGTTGTAAAAACTGTAGGTGAACAATTAAAAACCAAACACGGTCTTAAAACCTTTTTGTTTAACAAGGAAAACGCAGAACGTATTCAACTAAGCTTTGAACAAGATCCAGGCCTAGAAAACATTAAAAAAGCCTTTAGCGATCATGGGTTGCGCATTCAAAATATAGATCCCAACACAAAAGATAATAAATTTGAATACCAAGTGCGCTTATTTTCGATTGCAGATCAAATTGAAGATGCCTTAAAGGCAGGTTTAAACTTAAACGACCAAAACGAAAAAATCACATCGCGCATTGAATACGTAGGTCCACAAGTAGGCGAACAATTACGCAACCAAGGTATTTTAGCCGTTTTGTACAGCCTTGTGTTTATGTTAATTTACATTGCGTTTAGGTTTGATTTTTACTTTGGCCCAGGCGCCATTGTGTGTTTATTTCATGATACTATCGTGACCATTGGTGCATTTGCGTTAACCGGCAAAGAGTTTAATCTGCAAACTATTGCAGCACTCTTAACAATTGTGGGTTATTCCATGAACGATACCATTGTGGTGTTTGATAGAATCCGCGAAAACAACATCAAACTCAAAGGCAAAAAATTAGAAGAAATTATTAATTTATCCTTAAACGAAACCTTGTCTCGTACTATTTTAACCACCTTTGTGACCATGTTAGTGGTTATTGCGATGACCTTTTTGGGTGGCGGTGTATTAGCTGATTTTGGTTTTGCATTAATGGTGGGCTTTGTAATTGGAACCTATTCATCTGTCGCGGTCGCATCACCTATCTATATTTATTTACGTAACAAATTCGACACTCAAGACACCGTTAAAACAATAACAGAAAAAAATGCGACTGTGCAAATACCAACCCAACAATCAAAAGCGGCAAGTAAAGCAAAGTAGATAAAAATAATCTTTTAGCAAAAGCCAATTCTCGGGTTTTAATAAATCTAAAAACATGTATTAATAACCACGTATTTGCAAGCCCACAAAAACCAAAATAAAGCGCACTACCGCTCAAATAACCAATCGCAATAGACGTTGCAACCAAACAACAAGTCCCAAGCAATATGCCAAGACTGGTCTTAGAATAAGGTTGAGATTCTTTTGGCAACACGTAAAAACCACCCTGTTCATAATCTTTTTGATACAGCAATGCGAGTGCTAAAAAATGCGGCAATTGCCAAAAAAAGAGCAATAAAAAAACGCACAGGCCTTCTATCGTTAAACGATTATCCAGTGCCGTCGAACCCATTAATGGCGGCATGGCACCAGGCACCGCACCTACTAAAACGGCCCATGGTGTAATTTTTTTAAGTGGCGTATAAATAAGCACATAAACTAATGCCGCCAATAAAGATAATAAGGCAGTAAGCGCATTCACAATACCCCACAAGAACATAAATCCACTTAATACAAGCACGCATCCCCAGGCCAATGCAGAATAAGGCTGTAAACGGCCCCGAGGTAATGGTCTATGTTTAGTTCTATCCATGCGTTTATCTTCTTCTCGTTCTAAGTACATGTTTAAAACGCATGCCCCTGCGGCACTTAATGTGGTCCCCACCAAAGTCCACACCAAAATGGCCCAAGACACAGACGACACATGCGCAAACAACATACCCAACAAGGTTGTTAATACAACCAAGAATGTTAAATTGGGCTTGGTGAGTTGATAATAATCAAACAGACTTTCTTTAAGAGACGTAGCCTGCCAAGGTGGTGTATTAAAAAAAGACGAAGAAGAATCATGCATAAGGAATTGACTACCTTTTTAAAAATTATAATTTTAAATCGCCGGCAAATAAGTTTTTGCGCGGCTGAGCATTCATACTTTTAAGCCCCAACAAAATAAATAAAAAAATACTCTTTCTTGACAGCAAAGATGAGCATCAGTAGCGTCCACCTTCGTGAAAGCAATTAAAATACTGTTGAAGTCAATCGTTTTAAGTTCTGCTCTTATCTATTCAATGCAAGTGTCCGCTTACGCAGGGGATCTCGATATTCACCTTAATCAGCTAGGTACACCCATTAAAAATGCAGATGGCACTTTGTCTTATCCATCTTCACTTAACCGTGATTACCGTGCACTTATGAGCGAAGTGGCATTTATGTTTGCGCCAAAAATGTTGGCACCCGCAGAAACTACTGGTTTATCTGGATTTGATATGGGTGCAGTCGTTTCTTTTATGACTATTCAGGCCAATGCATCACATTGGAATGCAGCGGCAGTTGTTATGAATCAAAATAAAAGACCCAATGCGCTTGCGCCTATGGTTGGGTTTCACATTAGAAAAGGGTTGCCATTTTCTATTGAACTGGCAGCACAATTTAATTACCTTCCACACAGCAGCATGTTTTCTTTAGGCGGTTCTGTGCGTTATGGTATTTTAGAAGGTTACAAATGGGCACCAGATATTTCGCTTCATTTATCTGTGGGGCGTTTAATTGGCGCCAGTGATTTTGATATGACCACCTTAGATGCGGGTGCCACAATAGGTAAAACTTTTGCAATTAAAGGCATGACTCAGTTATCTATTTATGCTGGATTTGGCGCCATGAGTTACGACGCCTCTTTTGATGTTTTAGATAAAACACCTAATAACAACAAAGACAATCAAGCAGTAAGTGTGGGCGGCTCTCTTTATAGCATCAAAGCCATTCCCATGAGTGAAACAGACAACCTGCATTGGCGTACACATGCAGGCGCCAAATTCAAATCTCATGTTTTTTCGTTGCTCTATCAAATAGATTTAGGAATCATGAAAAACACACCTATTTTATTGACCCATTCAATTAAAATTGGCTTTGATTTTTAAATAGGGCGTCAAATATGTTTCAAATAAAAACATATTTGCTCCAAAAATAAACATTAAACCTCTTTCAAAAAAACAGGAACATACACACCACGCGCAGTAAGTTTTAAAAAGAAGTCTATTGTTTAACTTATTAATAAATCAATGGCGCATTGGCACATTTATTGAATCCCTTAAATACCCCAAAATAACTTGGGGGTGTTTAAGGGGAATTCGCAATGTTAAGCTTTAAAAAGGTAAATTATTTTTTATATTTTAAAATCATTACTTGGTCTTTAGTTTTTAGCACGCTTGGTTTTTTATCGGCACCCAGCCTATTACAAGCAAAAGATAAAACCCCACCTGCAGAACATTCCATTAATCTTAACAATGCAGATACACAGGATCTGCAAAAACTACCCGGAATTGGCGCCAAAAAAGCACAGGCGATTGTAGATTATAGAGCCAAACACCCATTCAAACGCACACAAGAAGTGATAAAGGTAAAAGGAATAGGACCCAATTTGTTTAATAAAATAAAAAATTACATCATCATTTCTGATACACCCACTACTCCAAATAATAAATAGAAGCTTAGGGCGTATCCTAATACTTGGGACCTAATAAATAACCATGTCTAGACAATAAGAATCGTTGCTTAGGATCAGCAGGCGGCGGCATTGCGTTTTTTATCCCAGTCTTATTTAATTGCCAATTTTGCCCGATTACATTTTTAAGTACAAACGCACCCAAATCTAATGTGTTTTTTGCATTAAAAAATTGGGACCATATTCGGTTTTTTTGGGGGACTTTTTCAATAGACACAAAAGACATAGGCGCATGTCTTGGTTCCAGTTGGGTTGGCAAATCTTTTATGGGATCTTTTGTGAGATCTCTTCTTTGTGCTAGACGTAAAAAAAACGGATCGCAATGAATACCACGGCAAGAGGGAACAGAAGGAGTCATAGTTTTGTAAAATCCATAAGAGGTTTACGACTAAAGACTTGGGTATATGGCAGATTTATCAAGAAGTCTAATGGCTTTCTTCAAATTCGGCATCTACAACACCATCTTTTTTAGCTTGTCCAGACGCTTGTGGATCTTGTGGTGGAGGCGTTGCACCCGCTGCAGCACCAGGCCCTTGTGTTTGATACATGGCTTCTGCCATTTTGTGCGATAACTGCTCTAAAGCTTCGCGTTCTCGTTTAATGTCTTCGAACACGCCAGAGTCAACGGCTTTTTTGGTTTTTGCAATTTGTGCATCAATAGATTCTGCGGTTGCTTTGTCTAGTTTTTCACGCATGTCTTTTAGGTTACGCTCTAATTGAAAACATAATGAATCTGCTTTATTTTTTTCTTCCACTTCTTCTTTTTTACGTTTATCTTCTGATTCGTGTTCAGAGGCTTCTTTCACCATGCGTTGAATGTCGTTTTCTGTCAAACCAGACGAATTAGTAATACGAATAGTCTGCTCTTTATTGGTCGCTTTATCTTTGGCAGACACATTTAAAATACCGTTGGCATCTAAATCAAAAGTGACTTCCACTTGTGGGACGCCACGTGGAGAAGGTGGAATTCCATCTAAATTAAATTCGCCCAACTTGCGGTTATCTCGCGCCATAGGGCGTTCACCTTGAAACACCACCACTTGCACAGAGGTTTGGTTATCAGACGCAGTCGAAAACACATCGCTTTTTTTAGTTGGAATGGTGGTATTTCTTGGAATTAATACCGTCATCACGCCACCTTGAGTTTCTATGCCTAAAGACAGTGGCGTCACATCCAAAAGTAATAATTCTTTTACATCTCCAGACAACACACCTGCTTGCACAGCGGCACCCACCGCCACAACTTCGTCTGGATTGACCGAAAAATTGGGTTTTTTACCAAAAAATTCTTCTACACGTTTTTGAATAAGCGGCACGCGAATAGAACCACCCACCATCACAATTTCGTCTATTTGATTAGCGCTTTTTCCGGCATCTTTTAAGCAATTTTTAACAGCCGCAAAAGACAAATCAACCAAATCTGCAACCAAACTTTCGAACTTGGCACGAGATAATTTAATATTCATGTGTTTGGGGCCACTGGCATCTGCAGTTAAAAACGGTAAATTAATATCGGTTTCGCTGGCAGAAGATAATTCGATTTTGGCTTTTTCAGATGCTTCTTTTAAACGTTGCATCACCATTTTATCGCGAGACACATCAATGCCTGTGTCTTTTTTGAATTCAGCGGTTAAATACTCTGTAATACGACGATCAAAGTCGTCGCCACCTAAATGAGTATCGCCATTGGTTGCTAATACTTCAACCACCGTATCGCTTACTTCGAGCACAGAAATATCAAAAGTGCCACCGCCAAAATCGTACACCGCAATAATTTGTTCTTTTTTCTTTTTATCCATGCCGTAAGCAAGGGCGGCTGCTGTTGGTTCGTTAACAATACGTTTCACATCAAGACCAGCAATACGGCCTGCATCTTTAGTCGCTTGACGTTGGGCATCGTTAAAATAAGCAGGCACGGTAATCACCGCTTCTGTTACTTCTTCGCCTAAATATTTTTCTGCTGCGCGTTTAAGTTTTTGCAAAACCTTGGCCGAAATTTCTGGTGGAGAATAACGCTTGCCCTGAATTTCTACATGGGCATCGCCATTGTCTGCTTTGACTACCTTATAAGGCACACGGGGAATTTCTCTGCCGGATTCATCAAACTTACTACCCATAAAACGTTTAATCGAAAAAATAGTATTTTCTGGATTGGTAATGGCTTGACGTTTGGCCACTTGCCCCACCACTACTTCACCATCTTTGGTATAAGCAACAATAGACGGCGTGGTTAAAGCACCCTCTTCGTTTACAATTACTTTAACGTCCTTGCCTTCCATAATCGCAACAACGGAGTTTGTGGTTCCTAAATCAATACCTATAATTTTACCCATAAAATGGCTCCTTCCAACAGAGGTGAACAATGAATCTTGTTTTTTAACTGCTATATTTAGCATTCAAGCATGAACTGACGCGCCTTAAGATAAGAATCAAAATAAAGAAGTCAATGCCCAGGTGAGGATTTTTTTCGTCTGGCAAATCAGACAATAGGTTGTCATCTCCTGAATTTTATTATAGCATAAGCTGCCCATTCTCACGGACCATGCATTGGGCGCTTATCATTAAAGGATAAAACATGTACGAAACCAGTGATTTTCGCAACGGCCTTAAAATTGAATATGATAATCAACCCTTTGTGATTGTTGAATTTCAGCACGTAAAACCAGGCAAAGGCGCGGCATTTACGCGCACTAGAATTAAAAATTTAATCACTGGACGTGTGCTGCAGCCTACTTTTAAATCAGGAGAAAAAGTGGGCAAGCCAGATGTAGAAGAAAAAACCATGCAGTTTTTGTATGTAGAAGGAACTGATTTAACGTTAATGGATACAACCACTTACGACCAAGTGGCTATCCCTAAAGAACAAATTGGCGAACCTGGTCAATTTTTAAAAGAAAACATGGAAGTGCAAGTGTTATTCTGGAACGGCAAGCCAATTAACGTTGATTTACCGTTGCATGTGAACTTAAAAATCACAGAAACAGAGCCCGGTGTACGTGGTGATACCGCAACTAACGCCACCAAAGCGGCAACTACAGAAACAGGCGCACGCATTAATGTGCCGTTGTTTATCAACGAAGGCGATGTGATTCGTGTTGATACACGCACAGGCGAATACGTAGAACGCGTGAACAGCTAAAACAATACACACCTCTAAATCCCCAAAAATATTGAATAAATAAACATTCGTTTTACACTCGTCTCTTATGACGAACCATTCCACGCCAAAGACTTTATCGGTGGCCCCTTTTTTCTTTTTACGCACGCCGTTATTGCCTTATGCCATACATACCCAGTTAATTAACACTTGCCACTTGGCAGAAAAAACTAATTTAGAAGATATGCCCACAGATGTTCTAAATTCTATCATTGAACAAGACAGAGCACGTTTACGCACCCAGTTAAAACAACTATTAAAAAAACCTGTTGTTCAAGAAGCCATTGCCAGTGCGTCTTTAGGTGTTAGCCAGCAAATTGCACCGTGGTGTGATGAAACCTCTAAAATGAAAGAGGACGCACGAAACAAGTTAGATTACACCTTTGTTAAATATTTGCATCGCATGAGCACGCGGTCCACGCCTTTTGGATTGTTGGCCGGATGTTCGTTTGGGCATATCCAAGACACACGCAGCGATATTCAATTAGCATCTATCAAACACTATAAACGTCATGTAAGACTTGATTACCGAATCGTTTACGCCATTTATCAAACGTTGATTCACAATCCAAAAATTAAACGTGCACTTAATTACCGATTGAATGAAACCTTGTATTTTCATACACAAAAATATCGTTACATTGAACGCGGACACGAAAAAACCACATCTGTCTTTGAATTTGTTAAAATTAAAGACCACGACGCGCTTAAGCTTATTATTAAACAAGCCGAAAAAGGTGTTCATTGGTCTTCTTTGTTAAACACACTCACACAAGCAGGACACGACAACCAAGATGCCGAAGAATTTATTGACACTTTGATTGATGATCAAATTTTAATCAGCACTTGTGGCCCTGTACTAACAAGGTCGTTTGATTCTCCTGATGCGCTTTTACATATGATTGCCTGCCTGCAAGAACAACAAGAGACAAAAGACACAGCCAAGCAATTAATGGCAGTGGCAGAATCTATTAAAAAAATAACGTGTTTGCCACTAGGCGCTAATCATGATTACATCGAACCATTAAGACAGCAATTAAAACCATTTTTAAATGATTCTTCTGTTCAACCTGCAATAGATAATCAAACCCCATTATTACAAACAGATCTCTATAAACCCACACAAAAAAGCCAATTAAGCGCACACATCATTAAAGACATTCAAAAAGCAATGGTTCATTTAAGCCGCATGACTAAAAACACGGCCGATCCATTAAGCGAATTTAAACATGCTTTTGATTTAAAATATGAACAACGCATGGTACCACTATTAGAGCTTATAGATGGCGATATGGGACTGATGCATACGTTAGCAGAAAGAAACGCAGCAGATACACATCCTTTTTTGGATAAATTGTCTTTTCAAATAGAACAACAAAAACCACTCACGCTTTCTTACCAAGAACAATATATGCTGCGCCGTGTTCAGCAATTAACACAAACAAAAAAAACAGAACAGGACATACTTGAATGGTCTATCAGCGCAGATGATTGGAAACAATTACATTTAACAGATGAATATGAACTACAAAGCCATTTATATTGCCTGATAAGCATTGCACACACACAAAACGGCCAAGACATTTGGTTGCAACATGCGGGTGGTCCTCCGGCTACCCACTTATTAAATCGTTTTTCATACATCAATAAAGAGTTACATGCACACATTCAAAAATATCATCAAGAAGAAGAATCCCTTGCTACACCTGCAGTTTTAGCAGATATTGTGCATCTTTCTAATCCGGTGAGTGGTAATTTTTCTCAACATCTGCATGCGTATCGTTACGAAATTCCATTTTTAGCTCACTGTAGCACATCCAATACACAGGCAATTGCGCTTAAAGATTTGTACGTATATCTAGAAGATAACCGCGTTAAACTTTATTCTTGGTCTTTAAAACGTCCTGTTATTCCACGCATGATGACCGCCGAAAATCCTCTTTTTGATAGGCATTTGGCGTTATTTCGTTTTTTTTCTTATGTGTCTTATCAAGACATGGCGGCTTATGCTTGGCCTAAATTAAATTATTTGCCATTTGTACCACGCATTCGCGATGGTAAAATTATTTTTAGCTTGGCCACATGGAACTTAAGTAAACTGGATTATTGGCCCATTATATCTGCTAAAACTCCCGCTACGCTTATGCGTGAACTAAGGCAAATGCGATTAAAATTAAAAATTCCAAGAGTGGTTAATCGTGTGGAAAGCGATCTTAAACTACCCATGGATCTTGATCATATCGTGAGTGCAGAAGAATTTAAGCATGTCTTAAAAAACAAAGAACACGTCACGCTCGAAGAAATTTGGCCGCCACAAGAACAGTTATGGATAAAAGACGAAGAACAGCACAGATACGCACACGAAATCGTGCTTTGTTTAAATCAAAAAGATAAAGATCACGCACAAAACAACAACACAAATCTAAAACAAACGGATCAAGCACCAGAGCATCTTAAACAATTACAAGCCCGTTGCGAATTAGCCAATCAAACCAAAGACACAGCGATTGTAAAGCGTTTTTATGTACCCAAAGACACATGGGCTTATGTTAAAATTTACACACATCCCAATGCCGCAGACACCATTCTTACAGACAGCATAGCGCCTTTATTGAGCCAATTAAATTATCCTTTATGGTTTTTTATACGTTATCAAGATCCAGATTTTCATTTGCGTGTGCGTATTCATGAATCAAATCACTATTCTGCACATACACTCATGTCTTTAATCAGCGACTGCTTAAATCCTTTGGTGCAACAAGGATTGGTTGTAAAATTTGTATTTGATACTTACTCGCGTGAAATAGAACGTTATGGTGGTGCCCATTTAATCGGATTTTGTGAACAATTGTTTTTTTATTGTAGTCAACAAGTATTAGAATTAATCAACCTAATAAAAGAGCAACAAGAAGAAAACCAAGAATCCGATTGGCATTTAATCAAAGAACAAATAGCTTTGCTCGGCATGCAATCTTTTATCCATGATCTATTCATGGATTTTTTTGCAGAACATGCCTTTATTCAACAGATGCAAAAACAATTTTTAAAAAAATACCACGCCACACCCAATCAACAACTGCCCCATCAATTAAGTGATATACACAGGCAGTTAACACAACAAAACGCATGGCAAATGTGCTTTGATTTTATTAAATCCAAACAACAGAATATGTCTTTTAATTCGGATCATCTGCCTTCTTGGTTTATCCAAACCAATTTAATACTAAAAAAACGCACAGAACACACAAAAGACATTTTATTAAACATCAAAAAAAACATACCTAACGAACAAACAACAGGTCATTTTAACGACCTTGTCGCCAGTTTAGTACACATGTTTGTGAATCGGTTAATGATTTCTAGAAATAACGATCACGAATTAATGTTGTATGATTTTTTAAATCGAATTTATAATTCTATCGCGGCCAAGAAATCCCCAAAAGATGATCCCATTTAGGTTCTTGTGCTGTAATTGCAGCCATTAAACTTAATGAAATCCCCACAATACCTGTTAAAAACGAATAATCTTTTGCATCCAAAGTAATCGTTCCATCATCTAAAATATCGTCTACACTTTGATATCCCAACAAATTAGAATCTTGTGGTTGATATCTTTTAAGTGTCTTTATAAAAAATAAACGCGCATATTCTGCCAGTGATTCATCAGCCGTTGTTTGATACATACGGTTTAATACATGCGCAATACCTGCATCTCCATGACATAACGATGCATCCAAAATATTACTTTGTGCGGATAATCCGCGTTGTGCCACACGGCATGCCACCGCAATCGAACGTGTCACAATATCTGCACGATTTAATGACTGTCCTGCTAACAATAAACTCGCGGCCACGCCCAAATCTCCATAACACCAGCCTTGTTTGGGTGTTAATTGAATTTTTTTTAAAGGATTAATGATGGTATAATGAGGAAAAAATCGATCTCCGTCTAATGTTATTTCTTGTTCACATAAATAAGCCACGGCTGCGGCTAATAAATCTTGCACATCAAATCCATGATGTAACGCACCACTTAAAAGACTAATAATTCCAGAAATTCCGTGTGCCAAGCCAAGATCATATAAACCATGTGGCGCAAAATCTTGTTTAAATAAAGACAAATGAGAAACAGGTGTTCTCCACATCACCAAAGGACCTTGCCAACACGCCAATTCTTTAATTTGCTCTATAATACGCGTTAAACAACGATGCGCCCAAAGAGCAGGCAAACGTTCTAATGCATACAAACCAAAACCCACCAAACCAATAATTAAATCATAATGGCCAGTCCATGGATCGCTCAAACATTCAAATAATGATTCATCAAAATCATGATTAAGGTCTTCTTGTTCTTGATTTAAAAAACAAGTGGCAGAATAAAAATGCGCGGAAACAAAAGCAATACCCGTGTATCCTGCATATAAATCCAAACCTAAATCGGCATCTGCAAATTCATCAATTGCTTGCGTCATTAACTTTTGGCTTTTTAAAAAGGCTTGTTCTGATTGCAAGACAGGCGTATGTGTGCAAGTGGGGCTATCGCCAAGATAGCGCGCATAATAGGCAAAAAACAAAGACAGGCCGCTCATGCCTTTGTCTAATGTTAAACATTGTGGCTGATGCATCAAAAGATGCGAAGCCAGATCATGAATCACACAAGAAAAAGGCAGCGCGGCCTGATCTTTAAATAAAGGTTTCCACACAACCGTGGTTGCCATTTAACTTTTTGAAAATTACAAATTACACTTAAACCCTTGAGTTGCTCGACAACCAGCAATGCCAGAGCCACCGGCATTTTTTGCTCCACCAGAGGCTTTGTCTAAATCTTTACTTGGAATTTTTTTGGCTTTTTCTTTGGATAAACCTAATTTGCCTTTTTTGGGTTCTTTTTTATCGGATGGTTTTGGATCTTTTGCCATGGTTTGATTCTCCTTAAAATAAATACAAACAAGATTAAAAGATTCACATAAAATCTTTATTACTTAAGTTAGCATAGACAATCTAATGTGCTACTTTATTTGCTCTATTTAAGGCATATTTTGTTGCGCCAAAAGCTGACGAAACAAACCAGGTTGCTGCAGTAAGGATTCATACGCTCCAGACTGCACCACGCGTCCTTGAGAAATCACATAAATACAATCCACGTGCCTAATCGTGCTCAACCTATGTGCAATCAATAAGCGTGTGACACGCATGCGATTTAAATAATCGCTTACAATGGCCTGGGTATGGTTATCTAGCGCACTGGTGGCTTCGTCAAAAAATATAATTTTTGGTTTTAGCGCCAACACACGTGCTATCAATAAGCGCTGTCTTTGGCCTCCTGATAAATTAGTGCCGCCTTCGCTAATGCCTGTATGTAACCCCATTGGCATGGCCTGAATATCGGATTCTAAACCTGCACCACGAACGGCTTCCCATGCATCTTCGAGTGTAAGCGCACGTGCACCGGCAATGTTTTCGAACACGGTGCCTGCATTAATTTTACCATGTTGCAATACTACGCCAATTTGTCGCCGCACGGCTTCTATCTGAAGACCAGATAAATCTTGCCCATCATAAAAAATTTTGCCAGACTGTAAAGATTCAAATCCAAGTAAAATACGCAACAAAGTGGATTTTCCACTTCCAGAAGGCCCCACAAACGCTACGCTTTGCCCCGCTTGGATAGTTAAAGTAACATCCGAAATAGTCTTGCAAGCGCTAGATTGATAACTAAAAGACACTTGTTCTAAATGAATGTGCCCAGACAATACCCCTGGATGTCGCTGGTTTGGATGTTTTTCTGGCAGTGCTTGTAAAATAGGAGACAACCGTTCAAAACTAGATTGTGCGGAATAAAATGTTAACACGGCATGACTTAATGCGTGCATGCCCGATAAAAAACCACCAAATGCAGCTGCAAATGCCAAGAACTGTCCTGTGGATAATTGATGCTGAGACACCTGGCCGTGCGCCACAAAAAACAACAAAGCAGTAGATAACGGCGTGACCACCGATTGAACCAAGTACAGCTGATCTTTGGATTTTTGTAATAAAAATCTTACCTTATTTTGTTGCAAGAATAAACGATGCCAATATGTAAATACACGTGATTCTGCACCGCCCACACGAATTTTAGACACAGCCACTACCATTTGATTAACCACACCAAGCAAGTGACCACGCAATTGTGTAAGGGTCTCTTGTGATTGGCGGACTTGATGCCCCAAATAAAGCGTTAAAGAAAACATAATAAAACCACACAAAAGCGCCCAAAATGCCCACGACACATGGTAATAAAACAACAACATTAACTGCACTAAAGAAAATACGCCACTCACCAAATAACGCATGGTTTGTGCACCCAGTGCTTGTCTAACAGACTGAATACCCATGACTCGGGTCATTAAATCACCACTGCTGTAGTTTTTAAAAAAACGAGGATGCAAAGAAAGCGTGCGATCAAACACTGCACTCTGCAATGTTAAATCGGTTTCAAATTCAAGGCGCACAATCAATAAAGATTCGACATAAGACAATAAGGTTTGGCACAAAGAGACCATCAACAACAAAACACCTACAAACGCAATCATAGACACTTGCCCAGACGGAATAGATTTATCCAAAATAAAACCAACCGCTTGCGGTAAAACCAAGTTAAGTAACGCAATAAACAATCCACAAAACGCAAGCATTTTAATTTCTTTTTGGTACCCAGACAAACCCGTTTTAATCACTTGCCACAGGGTTAAGGAATCATGAGAAAAAGGCTTAAAAAACATATCTGCATAAGGCGAACACAAAGCCAACATGTCGGGGTCAATAGGTGTGTAGGTGTCTTGCTCTGGATGATACAACAGATAAGTTTTTTTACCGGGTGCTGGCATTAACAACAATGGTGTTTTTTCTTTTAATGTATAAGCGACCAACACACCATGGTCTTGTGTCCAAAATCGTTCAGATAACAACACCGGCCTACGTCGCATGCCCCAAGTATCTGCGATTACATCTATCGATTTAATCGGTAAGTCTAATGCGTCTATTGGAATTGGTGTATAACCCAAGTATTGAGCCACCAACTGCATGATTTTAATGTGTGCTGTCATAGTTTTTATCCGTCGATCACGTCGCTTGCCTGTGTTTGCTCTTCGCGCACTAAATCTGCATAATAGCCACCGCTAGATAACAATTCTATATGTGTGCCGCGTTGAACCACCGCGCCTTGATGTAATACAATAATTTCATCGCAATCTTGTATGCTGCTTAACCTGTGTGCCACTACAATACAGGTGCAACCACGTGTTTTAATGTTCGCATTGATTCGCGTTTCTGTGATGTTATCCAGCGCACTGGTGGCTTCGTCCATAATTAAAATACGAGGTTCGGGTGTTAGTGCACGCGCAATTTCTAAGCGTTGTTTTTGGCCACCACTTAAGCCCAGGCCATTTTCGCCCAAATGCGCTAAAAGCCCACCAGGTAAGCTTTTAACCACATCTAATATCTCTGCATCCTGACAAGCTTTTAAAATTTGGGCTTCGCTTATGGTTTCATCAAATAAAGATAAATTGTCCCAAATGCGGCCTTCTAATAGCGTAATGTCTTGCTCTACCATGCCTAAAGAAGCGTGCATCACACAAGAAGGAATATGCGCACGCGGTTGACCATCAAATAAAATTTGCCCCGATTGCGGGCAATAAATACCCGCAATTAACTTAGCAATCGTTGATTTACCAGACCCACTCCCACCCACCAAGGCAACCGTCTGACCTGCGCGAATGGTTAAATTAAAATCATGAATTAATGGCGCAGTCACCGCACTAAAACTAAAGCTTAGATTAACCAGCTGAATATCACCTTTTAGTTTGTCTTTATTGTGTATATTTTTTGATACATCTTGTGGTGATTGCAACAATAAAGGATCCGTAGATTGGTGTAAAATATCATCCAATCGCAGTAAATCTGCGCTTAAACTTTGAAACGACGGCATAAAATCAAGCAGCCTTTTAAGCGGAGATAAAAATTGCAACATCAACAACTGAAACGCCACCAAAGTCCCCATAGACAACGCACCTTGCGTTACCCAATAAGCACCTAAACAGAGCACCAACACATTCATGAATGATTCTATGAGCACAGGCAAAGTGGCCAAGGTTTGATTCTTGACTTCTAAAAACTGGCTATTTTGAAGCGCTTTAATATAATAACCACAAAATCGCGCAAAAAAATCAGACTCTAATCCAGATGCTTTTAGGGTTTCTATGCTTTGGATCCCGGCCATCGCCACGCCACTTACTTTGCCATAATCTTGAGCCAACGCCATGGTTGCATCTTCTCTGTGTTGCATCATTAAGCGAAGCCCTAACACATTAATCAAGCCACATCCCACACAAACTAATGTTAAAGTAATATTAAGTTTAAACATGATTACAACATAAAAAAATAACATCAGAATATCGATAAAAGTTTCAACCAAAGGTCCGCACAAACGTTTGACCACGTCTTCGTTTAATTGTGTGCGGCTGCTAATTTCTCCAGAAAAACGTTGGGCATAAAAAGACACCGGCAAACGCAACAAAGTCCACACAAATTGCATGGACCAATACATGCTTAAATGCCCTTGCAGCGACCGTAATATCCATAGACGTCCGTATTGCACTAAAGTTTGTGCGCTCAATAAAAAAAACATCAAACCAAGCACAGGCCAAAGCCAGTATTGTTTTTGTTCGATCAAAATTTGGTCTACAAATAAACGGCTAAAACTAGGCATCATAAAAGAAGGCACAAGCAGCAATAAAGATGCTATCAAACAGTACAAAAGTGGTTTGTAAACTTTTTTTAATCGGTGATAAACGCGCCATAAAACGGGAGTATCTGGGATACCTCCTTGTTCAAAATTATCTCCAGGCTCCATGCACAACACAATCCCTGTAAAAGATTCTGCCATTTGTCTAAAAGACACTTGGCGATGTCCCATGGCAGGGTCATTTAAGTAAAAAATATCTTTTTTGGGATGATAACCTTCTAGCACCAAAAAGTGATTAAACTGCCAATACAAAATCGCAGGGCAATCTAGTGTTTTTAAATCTTCTACCTCTTGCTGATAACCACCCGCGTCTAGACCATAGTGTTCTGCGGCCGCGACAATATGCGATGCTTTGCTGCCATCACGCGATACATGACAAGCTTCTCTTATTTGAACTAATGGTTCATATCGTTGATAATAACGCAAAATAATAGATAAAGAAGCCGCACCACATTCTACAAAGTCATTTTGTAGCAGTGTGGGTGTGTGCACACGATAAGACGACCTATTAAATATTTTATTTACATATTTCCAAAGATTATGGATTAAGCGCATGCGTGTTCCCTAAAAAAGGAAATACATAATAAACAGGCGTAGACACCCATAACGGAATAGACACAGACATAAAAACCCCTGTGCGCAATTTAAAATCGGGGCCCATAGATGCGGTCCAAGCCCATCCTGTAGGATTTGTTGGTAAAGGTTCTGGTTCTATATAAACAGCCACACGCCTGTTTTGAGACAGCAACATAGACACATACACGTCGTCTGCGCATAATTGTAACATTTCTTCGCGCGACATAACCTTATCTAAAACACTTAAAACACGCGCACGAACAAGCCCATAACGCTCTTTGGGTAAACCTTCTACAGACACATAGGCCTTTTGTTGTGCTTTGATTTGGCTGGCTTCTATGGGCGAAACAAATGCTACGATTTGATAATGACCATTTGATTCTTGCAAACCCACCGCTTGTGTATCAATGCCTGTTTCTACACGCCCCAAAAATCCCCAAACAACAAACACCAAAAGACAACAGGCGCCCACCCAAAAAAACAAAGACGCATGCGGATTTACACGTGTTAATAAATCATCTAATCGCTCTGGTGTTTGCAAGCGATCTAACGCTTCTTGTCTAAATAACGAAGAATTATCATCGCTCATAAAAAGACTCTTTAAAAGATTAAGAACGCCCTAAAAACTTTTTAACCAAAAAATCAAAACGCTGTCCGGCTAAACTGACGGCATCTAAAACATGCGCATCCAACACATGAGATTCTAATAAACCAGAAGATTCTTGTGGTGATTCTACAGCCAAAGAAGAAGAAGCCAAACGTGACGATAATGTAGCCATTTTCGCATTTGTATTTCTTAATCTATAAGCCAATAAAATCCCAATGGCCCTATAAAAACGCGCTGCAAACGCAATATCTTGCGTTAATTTATCTATTATTTTTTTACGGGGCACAGCCCACAATGCACTTTTTCTTTGTGCCGTTACAGTCGCAGACAAAGGCCGCAAATCTAAAAATGAAATTTCGCCTACAAATTCACCTGGATACAAACAAGAAATCTGTTGCGTTGGCATATGTTGCGTATGCACGCTTAATTGGCCATCAAGCAGCAAATACAGAAAATCCGTATGCGCACCCTCTTTCATTAATACAAATCCAGATTCGATACGCTGTAGTTCACCACTTACTACCAACCAATCAATATCTAAATCGCTTAATTCTCCTAAAATAAATAAAGCATTTCTCATCATGTTAAAAAAAATTAACATACGCATAAAATACAAGCAAAAAAATACTGGTAAAAATATAAGTGCTTTGTAGACTTTACATAAAAAAAGGGAGATTATTAATGCCACGTTTATTTTTATTAAAAAACTTCACTGCCTGCTTTTTTTTAAGCAGCCTGCAAGCTTGCTTTATTTTTGATTCATCGTCTTCTCCTCCTCCGTCTGCAAGTAGGAGAGTCAATTATTCAGAAAGAACAGATAACGCACCAGATGTTTATGTAGATTTAAATTACAAAAATTTAACAATGGTTCCTCGCGATGCATTTATGGAACCACGCGTCAGCGTTTTAAATATGACCAATAATCAAATCGTCATACCTAACGCTGATTTTTCATCTCTTCCAAGATTACGCAAACTTAATTTAGCCTACAACAAAATCAGGAGCATAGAAAACATTACAGGCGTATCTGGCGTAGAATATTTATTTTTAAATTCCAACGATCTGCATGCACTGCGTGGTTTAGAAAAATTTAATCATTTAAGAATATTGCATGCGGCTTATAACAAAATACTCACCTTTGCAGATGTTCCTTCGGTTAGCACATTAGAAGAACTCAATTTGAGTTATAACGAATCCTTGGCCGATTTAGAAAACCTAGGCAATTACCCTGTTCTTAAAAAAATAAATTTGGAATACACGGCAATCAGCAGCCTACAAGGATTAGAGCGTTTTTCTGAGTTAGAAGAACTAAATGTGGAACATACTGCAGTCAAATACATGAGCAACGCAACTTATCAACATCTTAAAAATAAAAGTGTCCGCATGGGATCGCACACGGTAGACACTTTTGTAAATGCCTACGGTGTACAAATAAGATAGCTGTTCACAACACACCTGTTTTATTATAGCGCTATCTTAATGACACGTTTGTTACTTACAGAGCACTTAAGAAACACACTCACGCGCGAACTTGCGATGGAATGGCATGTGTGCAATGCCAATTATTTTTGTTCTAAACTTAAAATTCCAACATTAGAAATTGTTGATGTACCTAATATTTTAGGTCAATGGATATCCACATATAAAACCCTGCGAATATCTTGGTGTTTGATAGAATCACAAAGCTGGGGACAAGTAATAGAAGTATTAAAACACGAAATGGCACACCAATATGTAGACGAAATACTCCAAATTAAAGATGAACAAGCGCATGGGTATTCTTTTAAACAAGTATGCAAGCAACGCGGTATTGATGCACATGCACAAGGATTGCCACAAACACCTATCAACAACACACGTACAGATGCCTTACTATTAAAGGTAAGAAAATTATTAGCGCTTGCAGACAGCACTAATCCAAACGAAGCACAAACGGCCATGAATTTGGCACAAAAGCTAATGCTGGAACATCATATTGAATATTTAAATCAAACGCGCAGTAACGATACATCGCTGTATCAATACCGTTTTTCTACTTTGGGATTACCTAAACAAAAAATTCAAGCATCAGACAGATGGATGAGCTTGATTTTGCAGTCTCATTTTTTTGTAGAAACAATTTGGGTTAATCATTATTCTTTGGTTCATCAAAAAAGAGGTAAAGTACTCGAAATTTGTGGATTACCGCATCATATCGACATGGCAGAATACGTGTATTATTTTCTTACTCAACATGCGCACTCTTTAATTAAAAAAAACAAAATCACACAAAAACAAGCATTTTTATGTGGTATTTTTCGTGGATTTAAAGAACAATTAGACACACAACAAAAACAACACCAAGAGCAAGGCCTTATTTGTATTAAAAACACCACTTTAACTATTTACTACAAAAAAAGACACCCGCATGTAAGGCGCTACGCATACAAAAGCAATCAACATTCAGATTCTTTTTACCAAGGCCTGCAAGCTGGCAAAAATATTCGTCTGCATAGACCCATAAAAGAGTCATCCAAACAAAAAACTTTGGTCTTAAGACTTGATTCTGGCCATTAAACAAGAACGCATCGCAGTTAGATTTGACAAGTTTTGTGATAGGTCGATATAAGCAAAAATTTTGAGGTATTGTTAAGCATGCATGATGAATCTTTTGAGTCTTTTAAAAACATCGTTACACAAAGACGCAGTATCAGAGTTTATGAAAACACCCAAATTCCAGATCACACCATTCGTGCGTGTTTGGAACTGGCCCAATTGGCACCTAATTCTTCTAACTTACAAACATGTCAATTTTATTGGGTTAAAGATTCAAAGATTAAACAAAAATTAGATGCGGCATGCATGGATCAACCTGCAGCTAAAACTGCGCCCACACTGCTTGTGTGTGTGGGACGAACCAAACTTTGGAAAAAACACGCCAAAGCCATGCATGCACTATTAAAACAACAAAACGCGCCTGCATCTGCGCTTGATTATTACACTCGCTTGGTGCCTTTTATTTACACACAAGGCCCTTTAAGCATTTTGGGGATTTTAAAATCATTTTTATTTTTTATAATGGGATTTACACGTGCAGTGCCAAGAGAACCCACAAGCCACGCAGGTAATCGTTTATGGATAGCCAAAAGTGCAGCACTTGCTTGCCAAAATTTAATGCTTGCACTTACCGCTGCGGGTTATGATTCTTGCCCAATGGAAGGTTTTGACGAAGTACGTGTTAAAAAAGCGCTCAAGCTCCCCAAAGATGCTTTTGTTGTGATGATTATCAGTGCCGGCAAAAAAACACCGCAAGGCATTTATGGGCCACGCATTCGCTTTGATTTTAATGAATTTGTAAAAGAAATATAACCCACCACAGACTTCTTTCTAAAGTGCTTGTTCTAATCGTGCCAAAACCGATTTGCCAGAAAATGCCAAAGCTAATAATCGTATTTGCGATACACCTGCTTGTTTAAGTTTACTTACATAATCACGTGCTTTAATTTGCGCCATCGCTGATTCTAATGCCATTTCTATACTTTCGTTACGTCTTTTATTGGCCACTTTAAATTCAATCACAATCCCAGGCTTGGTAAGATCTTTTGGGGTAATTAATACATCACATCGGCCAAGTCCTGAT
>Ga0154020_10000641_pt1 | contig 42786 bp, 31 predicted proteins | sample Klosneuvirus_201_FD_109709 | JGI IMG/M metagenome (GOLD analysis project Ga0154020, IMG submission 109709) | Active sludge microbial communities from wastewater, Klosterneuburg, Austria - Klosneuvirus_20160825_MG | ecosystem: Engineered > WWTP > Aerobic digester > Activated sludge | place... | reverse complement strand
ATCATCGCTTCGCAAGCGGATAGAAACGATAGCAAGTCCGGGTTCCCAGCACAGCAACCGGGCGTTATCGCGGTTCGCAGCACGCATAACACCATCATGCCATCGTCCCATGATAGTGATGCCCTCACCATCTCCGCGCCAGGGCAAGAAATACTGACGACACTACCCAAGGGAACGTACGATTTTGTGTCCGGTAACTCTCTCGCGACAGCGCACGTTTCCGGCCTTACCGCCTTGCTGCTGCAAATCAACCGCAACCTGACGCATCAAGAGATCTCCAGATTGCTGGAAAAAGCCAACGAACCCACTTTCTACCAGTTATTCAATAAGAACAAACTGTTCAGCACCATCAGCGTAAAAACCTCAAGAACCCCAAAACAGCAAACGGGCAGTTAATTTCATCATCTGAAATAACGCTTCCGCACGGTATGGCCGGAGCATTTCATTCCGCGTCCGGTTTCACAACACCACTTCACCCGGTAAAATCAACTACAGCAGACTGAACGTATTTCCGTGCCTCGCAACGCAGCCGAATTTCGTTTTGCGCGGTGTCGTGTTAATCTCTGCGCTGCATTTTTCAAACGATTCCGTTTGGACTTGCTGCTTTTGCAATCTGATTTGAATTGATGGGTTATGAACAAGGATAAAAAAATAAAAGTATTATTTGTCTGTATGGGCAATATGCATTATTGCTTTTAATATAATGATTTCTATGAGGTTGTGTACTATTTTGTGTACTTATTTTGATCCGGAAAGTTTTTTCAGTAATTATCAACCTGATGGGGATGGAGTGAATATTAATCAACTAATAAGATCACAAGTAACTCAACCGTATTAAAGTGCAAAGCAGATGATCTGCATTGCATGGATTCCGATTGATGTGGTCAGATCCACATTCCGGGACTGGGCGAGTGAAACCACCGCCTACCCGCAAGAAGTCTGTGAAATGGCGCTCGCTCCCACCATCGCCAATAAAGTCGAAGCCGCGTATCGCCGTGGAGATTTATTTGATAAGCGTATCAAGCTCATGACGGATTGGGCAAGCTATTGTATTGGCCTGACGACAATCCAATCATAAATTCTACAAGTACGAATCACCCTCACTAATTTTAGAAAGAACATTGTTTTTTTTCTAATGACGTTGAGGAGTGGTCAATATGTGTGAATATTGTTATGAATCCGCGATGCTTTACTTCGCGACATCCGGCCAAAGACATGGCATTTATAACCGGTTTGCTTATCTTGAAGAAACCGATGATCTTAAAACCGAGATCGAACAACTGGAAGACCCCAATAATCCGGAATCGCTGATTGATCTGGCATTCTGCCGCTTATACGATCACTACTTTACGCATGGTTTTGATGCCGGATTATTCAACACCCTGCAGAATAAATTTGGGCAAGAAGCCGTACAAGTCTATCTCGCTAAACGGCAAGCCTGCCACAATGACCTATTCCGGGCAGAACTCAGCAAAATAGAACTCTTGCGTGATGAAGCTTGTTGGAATCGATTCTTGGGCGATCAGGAAAGGATATATGGCCAAGCCCTGGAATTGCTGAATTCCTATTATGACTGGTGGGTTCTCGATATTGGCAAGGAAAAAGAAAAGAGAAAACCAAATTCCACTGACGAAAATCTGCTGTTTCCTGATGAATCGCTGACGGCGAGTGCTGAATGGGACAAATTCCATGCGCTATATCCAGAATTTTTCTTTGTACTGTCATACCTCATCAACCGCCACAATAATTCTGACATCATCCGGAAAATTGCATTGACCAACCTGAAAGATGGCGCGGATATTTGGACTAAAGATTTATGGCTTCAACGAAGAGCCATGATTGCCTGCGTGAAGCGTGACGGATTTTCATTGATCGTGGATAACTTAAGCCAGATCCGGTATGAATTGATTTACTATGTTTTGCTAAAGAGTGATACCAACCCCACTGAATTGAATAAGTTAAAGGAAGCTATTCTGTCTGAGGATGAGCACCCAATGCAGGCAATGATGGAATCTAGACATATCATTGGGCTAATTGATGAACTGACTGGGCAAAACATCTAAACCTATTGATCACTTCATACGGATCTGGTGCTTGATGCATTGGAGCAGGCGTTGTGGTCACGACAGGAAACCAAAGGATTAATCCATCGTAGTGACCGCGGCAGCCCATATCTGTCGATTCGCTATACGAAACACCTAGCGGAATCTAAGATTGATGCTTCTGTTGACAGCGTCGGTGACTATTATGACAACGCTCTAGCTGGGACAAGCAATGGTTCAAATAAGACATAAGTCATACGGCATCACGGCCCCTGACGCAATATCAGTGAAGTAGAATTTGCCACCTTGAAGTGGATTGACGGGTTCAACAATCGCCGGTTGCTGGAGGCTATAGGAAATATTCCGCCAGAGGAATGTGAAAAGGCGTATTATCGCCAACTGGAGGAATCGGCTGAAGCAGCATGACTCAAACTGACCAGTCTCAAGAAAAACTGAACCGATTAAAGCACTCGTTTGAGTCGATCAGCACGTGCATAGCATCGTACTCTGAAAGTAGCACGAACGATTGCGGATTTTCTCGGAACTCGATAAAAATCAACAACTAATTTTATTGAAAATTGGACCAAAATTTAAGCTGATCTGCCACAGCCACAGATTTTTGGTTATGGTTTTATGTTGATTTCTTATTAATCCCAGAGTAAAAAAGAAGTTACGAATAATAAGAATTAGTAGCAGGCCATCATCGGATGATCTCCAAATTGAATGGTTACTAAAAATTCAACGGCTGATTGCTACATAGCCTTTTTCTACTTTCTAAAGATATTCAAATAAAAAGTCAATCGTCATGAGTGATAGAGTATATGCCATTGTGTCGATGTATGATCACGCTGAATTACTCCCACATTTCCTATCACACTATACTAATCTTGGCGTACATCGAATTCTGGTCGCTATCAGAACCAATCAACGAAATGATATGTTTGAACGAGCGGAGCAGGAAGCGAGACATTTTCCTGCATCCATATATTGGCGACCTACCGAAAAGTTTGCTGATAGCGAGAAATCTGAAGTCGAGCAATCCATTCTTCAAGAAAACAATGTACAACCTGACGATTATGTGATGCACCTTGATCTCGATGAGTTCCAGGAATATCCGGTACCTTTGGCAGAGATTGTGAAACTTATGAACGCTCGTGACGATTGGGCGCTGCGCGGTTGGATTCTTGATCGGGTTGCTGCTAACGGGGAATTGCTAGCCATCATGCCTTCGCCTTCGATCGGCGAGCAATTTCCTATAGGTTGTGAGCTAACGAAAATCCTACTTCGCGCATGGACCCAAAAAATTATGCTCTGCCGAGGCCGTGTTCAGTTGCAGGGCGGAGTTAGGCACGATACCTGTAATGCCTATTATGACGATATACCTATTGGGCAATCTGAACAATATATTGTCCATCACTTCAAGTGGATAAACGGACTCGTCCCACGGTTGCAGGAACGAATGGAAAAAGCAGCAATAGGACCAGCTTATGCGAATGAATGCCGACGGTTTATCGACTACTGGAACAAGCATGGGCGAATTGATCTGACCGATCCATCTTTATGCTCCCGCTGGTTAGGCTCTTTGCCTTACCCCACAATCACTGGCAAAGAAACTTAGGATTTAGTGAAAATCAAGTTTCGCTTTTTCACTCTTGAATTAAGTTTCGTGGCAACAATTTGCGGAAGCTATTCCCACAAATCTTTTAATTACGTTAAATGTAAGAAATCTCAGGGTTGTTTACAGAGAGGTTGATTAAAATAAGCATTGAGTATTTCATAAGGGGTGGCATTATTCAAACTCTGATGAGGTTTGACGGTATTGTAGAAGTTAATGAAACGGGAAAGCAGAATGCGCCGATCGGCGCAGTCTTTAAATGAAATCTGGCTGTGCCACATATCCATTAGAGTGCGGATGACTCGTTCGGCTTTGCCGTTGGTTTGTGGACGATTGATGCGGATAAACTTCTGCCCGATACCGTGTTGCCTGCAAGCTTTGCCGAAAGCATGGCTGTCAGTTCCTTTAAATTCCGTACCGTTATCGGAATAAGCGCAGTCGATCTGATACGGACACTGGGCAATAACAACGCCTATGAGAAAGCTAGCTGCGCTGTGTTGAGTTTTATCGGGAAAAATATCGGCATACAGCTCCCTGGAAAAGTCATTGATGGCCACAAACAGATATTCGCGAGGTTCATTGGCGGATTGCCCTTTCAACAAGGAAAGTCGCTTGGTATCGAAATGAACAAGCTCACCCGGGTAAGACTTGTTATAGCGTTTGGCTTCACGCTTGAGTCGTTTCTGGTTTGTTCGACCTTGGCTAGGCGCTTAAGACCGTACTGCAACGTCTTGAACCGCTGATTGGTACTGTCACGCGGCGTAAATTCCTGGAGTCTCGCGCGTTTCAGTACGTCATAAATCGTTGGTCGGCTGACGTGGAAGCGTTCCGCCAAATGCGCTACCTTCCACAGCCGGGTTTGATAAAGCCGCTAGATTTCCTGACGATCCAATAAAGTTAATCGGGCGCGTTTGTGTATATTCATTTACAGTATTCTCCCAAATACTGTAAACAACGCTAGAAATTCTTACACGTAAAGGAGATGAACAGTGCACACAATGGAAAGTCTGGATAAAAGTTATAAGGATTATTTCAAGTTTTTTATGGAATTAGCCCCTCCCAAATTTACTCGCTACGGTTATGACAGCGGAAGACCGAACGGTATGGCTGCAAGCCTAGAAAGTTTGATTTATTTCGCTAATATCGTTAAAGATACCGATGCCTTGATTCTGAATGCCGGTGCTGGAGCATCAAGCTGGGTACTACGTCAATTATTCCCTCGAGTAATATGTGCCGATCCCGATGCCGAGTACCTCGATTTAATCCGTGAGCTTTGCCGCAAACATGGACTACAGTCGCAAGGGTTTGTGCATTTATTGCGAAACACTCCTGATATTGACTATACCTTTTACGATTACGGGCATTATGAAGTTAGATGGCCAATGCTTTCGGTTGCTTGGTCAAAAACGCGAAAGTCGATGTATGTCGATGACGCGGATGATCGACCTCACAATATGCCAAATCGCCACTATGCATTGGCCTTAGCTCAAGAATTGTCAATTGCGACTGAAGATTGTCGACAAGCTATTGATGGATATGGACGATGGGGAATCTTATACCATCGCTAACGATGAAACACCCGGCTATTTGCTATTACACTATGGGATAGTATTGAAGCAAATAGGTTGCAATTCCAGTAATCTTTGTCTATTGGCATCAGCCCGCCAGGTCGAGACAATGTTCTCAGCTGATGGTTTTTAACCAGCTTCCTTCCCAAGGAGCGGGGAATTGAACCCACAGAAATTAAAATAATGACAAATAAAAGACAGCTGGAGCAAAAGATGCAGATGAGGAACTGTCGTATCCACGATCACTTCTGACAACGATTTCTTTGCAGCGGTCTGTGTGGCAACTCCTGCAACCACCGTAATATTCAACATGTCACAGCCTTCCACTCCAATGCGGTTTCGAAACCTCGTCATCTGGCTTGGGTAAATTGGCAATTGATGCCGGAAATATTCTTCCCCTGCAGAAATATTGCCAGTATGGATACCCAACATTTAACCATCGCTTTGTCCGATCTATCGAAGGTGTGCTTCAGGTCGTGAAACCCCACCATCAACCAGATGGGTACGCCTGATCGGCCTTCCTCAGAATACAGCCAGCAAAACCGCTCTTCCCCTGCCGGCCAATCAATCTCTCCGCCAGCCAGTACAGCTCATGACGATGATTCAACATCTCCTCCGGCCGCAGGCGAAAAAAATCATCACATAGGGTGAGTTCTTGTTTCTTTGGCTTCATCGAATTCACCTGGAATTGCCTACAAGCAGCCTCAATTCTGGCAAATTTCAGCCTTCTTGAATACCATAAAACCAATAGTTATAACGATTCCAGAGGTTTCTCAGGAACTACTAAATAGTTAAAACTTAATCCAGCAGCATCAAAATCAATAATCTACGCAACTAATCACTTGTGTTTTTTCAGAACCACCAAACTATGTGCTTTTTGCACCTTTATATATGTATCAGCATTCAGCAATTCATTTACAAACGCCTGCACTCCTGGGTAATAATCAGCATAATCATGAAAAGCAATATACCCTCCTGGTATTATCCATTCATCAAAATGCCAGAAATCGCGAGCAACATTAGGATAATCATGAAGACCATCAATAAATAAAATAGAAATTGGCAATTGCCATTTGACATTACAAGCTCTATCTTTTATAGACTCTACAATATCTGATATTCCTGCTTTTTCAATATTTCTTTGAAAGCTAATAAATGAAGGAGCAAAAGATTTTAATCCTTGATCGATGGCACCCAATTTACCATCATGCGTGTCAATTGCATAAACCTTTGCAGAAGATAGATATTCTTTTAAAATACTTCCAAAAAGTACGGTGGATTTTCCATGATAACTGCCAATTTCCACAATGCCATGAATTCCCTTATTCTCTTTACAAACTTTGCGGGTAATTTCTATAAGTAGATCAGCCTCATTATCATCCAGCCAACCTTCAATTTGTTTTATTCCGTTTATTAAAACAGAATTTTTAAAAATTGTATCACCTGACCGTTCCGGAATAACTTTTGGATCTTCGTTTACGGCATACTCATTGAATTGTTTTCGGATATACGTCCGCAAAGGATTTTCATATCTGCGTTCAATCGGATGCATCCAGTATGCATCTGTTTTATTTAAGGCAGAATTAATATCCTGTGCTGTATAAATTTGTTTGTACTTCACAAAATCATAACTGCAAGGGTTTTTCGCTATTTCATAGCCCAGGAACCTAATTAAGGTAGGAAAAATAACCTCTTCTGTGGCCCATATTTTTGTATATCGCATGATCTCCTTTAATTGATCATTCTCTTTAAACAATGCGACCAGATCACGGATAGCCGAAACCTTGAATACCGTAGAGGGCCAGAAGGTCCAATGTACAAATTCGCTCTCTTTTTCAGGAAAGTTTGAGAATAAAGGCTTCCACAGATCATATTCCTTAAAAATCTGAACAGCCACATGATTTATTTTATTATCTGGCAAAATACGCTCCGGCATACTTGAAAGCATTCCAACATTTGACGCAGAGGCAAAGAATTGACTCAGATATGCGGAATAACCGGAGCGTATGGTTAATTGATCGGAATCAACAATGGTAAGAATATCAAACGAAATTTTCTCAAGCGCATATTCCATACAATCTAATGCAAATGTATGCAAATATCCATGATTTTGAGGAACCGGATTGGGGTGAATGATTACGCCGTATCTTTCATAGGGGTAATGTTGTCTTAGCAACTGGGGATTGCCGCTACCGTTATATAACAGAATTACTGAAGTAGGATCGTGATAGCGCAGATTGCGCACCAGATCAATAATGGAATCTTCATTTTCATGAACCAGACAGGCATAAATATTTTTTAAAAGTTTATATTCACATTTGAAAACAGTCTGTTTATTTGTTTTTCGCAAATCAATACTTTTCAACTCATTATAAAAATTATCATTACTATAATATTTCCAGTCGGAATCCATAATTTTCTGTAAGTTTTCCACCGGATAAATATGCCAATATCCGCCGTTTGTGTTTTTTGGACTTATATTATCATTATGTATCATGTGCACTGAAAAGGTAGAATCTTCAAGTACTTTTACCCGATCAGGCGATGTAGCCCATACGAATAAGCCATCCATACCGACGTTGATATCGGCAAAGGTGTTACTTCTCCACAATTCTTTGGTGAAACACAACGAACTACCAAGTAACCAAACCCGCTGATTGGCCGGATAAATGTATCGGAACCCTTGCTTATTCCTTATATCAAAATAAAAAAGGTCATTAATGCCACATACCGCGACGCCTCTCTGTTGTAACGCATTCACTTGGTAAGATAAACGCCTTTCCGAATACCAATCGTCGTCGTCCCAATTTGCGATAATATTCCCTCTTGCATAGCTGCATGCAAGATTCATTTTTGCACCAAGAGTTATTTTTTTATCTAGCCGGTAATATCGGATATTCTCAATGTCAGGAATTAACTCGCTTACATTATCAGTACCATCGTCAATGATAATTAATTCCGTGTGGTGATAATCCTGCCGTAAAAAATACCGGATAGCATGCGGCACAAATGCACGTCGGTTATAAGTTGGCATTATGCATGAAACCAAAGGCTGAATACTCATAACGACACTCCTACGCTAATCTATTGACTGAGTTTGTCTGAAGTGATCGATGGAACCATTGGAAAGTTTGAGTAGTTCTTGTTCGTTAAGCCCCAGATTGGATAATCCAAGGTCTTTTCTTATCTCCATCAAAACGTTAATGAATTGCACCTTGACTTTGGGATCTGAAAAATCCGTTCCGGCTGCAAGTTGCCGAAGCGTAATGTAGGCTTGGATAACCTTAGGATTGGCCCAGAGGATGAATTGCTTTTCAAGTTCCTGTAGCTCATTCGCATCTATCCCGGTTTGTTGCCGGGAGTTTTGCCAAAATACCTTTTCCCAGATTTGAATAAACTGCTCATAAGCTAATCTTTTCTTGATATTCAATGCATGAATATTCCTCTGTGACCTACGCAAAGCGCTTGCAATGATGCAACTAGAAATCAACAACGTGGCGGCAGCAATAGCGGTAATCGCTGAAAGTTGAGGATCGAGGCTGGCGAAGAGATTTTCTGTGACGAAATTGAATGCATAATAGATCCCAACACCTAGCAGACCCAGTAAGGCAATCCCGAAAACTACCGAAATTAACTGGCTAATGAAAATCATGTAAACCCCCAATAAAACACATGCTTTCTTATAATATCAATCCAGGTGATATCCATTACTACTCCGATTGCTCTCCAGTCAGCTTCTAATTCTTTTCAGTGGATTGCACTTTGCATTCACGAACTGACTCAATCAGGTTCCCGATACCTTAATGCCATGCGCATCAACCGGCAGTTGCGAAAAATCCCAATTACCGCGCTGGATCTCGCGATTAAAGCATTCGGTACGGTACACTGTTTTACGTAGAAGTTCGTTGCTATGATTTCTCAGCCATTTATCTCTCGTGTCCACATATTGCACAATCCAATCCTGCTCTTTGCCACCGTTGGCTGGCGTTTTAGCTGGAAAAAGCTTACGCAAAAACCCGGGAATCGATCCGCTATGGATAAACGAATCATAGATCACCAACGCTGATAGCGCCTGGGAAAATCCGTTGTCGCTGGCCCAGCGCATTGCGGGCTGAAAATAGCGTGCGTCAAAAAATTCATCCTGCACTCGTTGCATCACCTGATCTTTACCAGCCTGACGCAGCAAATCCAAAAATTTGTCGTCATCGACCAGCGGCGTGTGTCCTATTTTGTCGACAAACGGTTTGAGTTCATCACTTAAGCTTCCACCGCTCCCAGCATACTTTTCCACCAGATCATGGAGTTTGCCGTATTCGGTGGTTTGCGAACGGCCGTAGGTCACCTGCCGGATGCCATTGGGGCCATCCGCAAACCGCGCGATGGCACCATAATCACCGTGCATGCTTCCGGTTTCAAAAACATTCACGACTTGTTCACAAATGCGTTTTTGCTGGGTGGTAAGATTCATAATGATTCTCCTTTTGATGAGTGTTACTTGGTTTGTGTGCGTTCTTGCAAACGTGCCTTCAACTCCGCAAGCCGCTCCTCCGTGAACTGGTGGAACGCGTTGCTATACTCCAGCGATGCAAGCGTTCCACCCTTTGAGACAATTGCAGCCCGCGCCTTCTCATCGCGTTGATTTAACCAACGCTTCTGTTCCTCGAACAGATCGGTTTGCCCTCGCTCATCAAGGACGTTCATAAGCTGGATATAGGCAATGAAAAGCTGTGCATCGCGAATATCCGCGAGGTTTTGACTGATCCGGTTGAGAATTTGTTGGGAGGCTTGCCTGTCCTCCTGGGAGGATTCTTCGATGGCTTGCGCTACCTGATCCAGCGAAGGTACCCAGGATTCCGGGATGATTGGAAAATAGCCCGACGGGGAATTGCGTGCCGATGCCGGCAACGCTACCAGCCCGATGAGCAGACAGTTCAATGCAATGATTGAAACAATTTTATCAATTCTAATTTCCAATAATCTTTTCCTCATAAATACGCTGATACGGACAAAACATTAGGACCGGGGTTGCAAATGCTGATCTGCTCTGGGATTAACATTGCCCTCGCATACTTTATTAAGGGAAGAACGGGTTATTCAATTCGCTCCGAATGTTTAAATTCCGACACGACTCCCGACATATCGCCATGCCCAGAAGATTACATCGGGGTGAATACCCCGTCGTCGAGCTTCGGTCACAAACATTCAGAAAAATGCACTGTTCCATTATTTTTTAGACACGTTTCAATAATATAAACTGCATAGTCAGCTCCCTTGCGAAAAAAACCACCTGGGAATTGGCCAAGGTCGATCTGTACCTGGTTAATATTACCTAGTACCTTTAGAGGTAAAAATATTGGCTTGCCTACAGCATACCTTTTCTGAAACCTATTCACGGCTTCATCCAGCAAAATCGTGTCCTGCATGATTACTGAATCCCTTTCTTGGCTGAAGTCGACAACCACCAGGCACCCTACAGTAGCTTCATCATCGTCTAGTGCGATTTCCCATGTTTGATCCAGCACATTGGTTTCTATCCATGGAATTTTCATCTGCGGCAATGCAACAAATGAATCTGAAGCAAATAAGGTTATCCTCCAAATGAGTTGCCAATTATCGCGCCAGTCACTCTCACCGAGGAAATCAGTGTAATATTTGCTCCGGTAAGCATTAATTTCCCAATACTCTATATTTGCCGCCAAACCCATATCGTTGGCTAGTTGGCTAACAAAATCTTTTGTGCCACGATTAAGACCATAAGCATCCCCTCTCGTAAGTATGAATGACAATTTCCTGCCATTATCCGAATGAATAAATGGATTCCAAATATGAAATAGGCTCACGTCTTTGCTCCCTATGGATAACGGAAATCGATTGTCACCCGGTAATTATAGCTTTGACCCGCACCCGCTCCCGATGAGCTATTGATAGAGAGCGGAACGATCTTTAAATTCCCTATGGTGTTGTACCAATTCCTTCGAACATCTTGGGTGGTTTTGCGCCCATTATCATTCCAATGCTGTACCACCATGTGCTTATGGTCCAAACTGGCAATCATATTTCCTTCGTTTTTATAATATTGTCCGTTATACCAATAATGGTCTAGCTTTGTTGGATGCCTTAGGCCACCTGTTGCCCGGGATTTGCTCAGTAGACCATTCTTCCAAGATATGACTTTCGTTCTGAAGGATTTTGCATAACACATATCCCGTGTGAAAGTCTTGTTTTGGTAAGCTGGCTTCAACATATACTTCCCCCCAACAATACTTACATAAGCCTTGCTCGGATGGGGTTTCAGCTTACGAATAGGAGGCCCTTTGATTTTGGGATTTATGACAGCCTCAATCTGGTCTATTTCCTGACCATCTTCAGATCCGGCTGTCGACTGGATCGTCAGAGAAGTCAACTTATATTTAGTTCTAATTCCCACCAATTTTTTCTTGACGTCTTCGACAGATGTTTCTTCATCGTTCAAAAATTTGTCGGCTTCATTAACCGCATCTTTCAAAGCTTTCTGCTTTTCCGCATCCGTCCGCTCATCGGACTTACCCTTATCCTTCCCTTTTCCCCCAAACAACTTCTTAACCACTCCCACAATCTTCGCAATCGCTTTATCAATGGCTTTGTCAACCTTGGCTTGTACTTTCTTGATGAATTCCTTGATTTTTTCGCTGATTCCACCCAATCCGATCAAGCTAGCCAGGAAACCGATCAAGATCGGCACCATGTTGCCCAGTGCTTTTTCGATCAATGTCGCAGCACCGCCGATCGCACCACTTGCAATAGCAGCGATGGAATTGACGACCGATTCGACAAAATCCATGATCTGTGCAGCGCGCTCGACCACGAAGCTCACCACGCTAGCGATCATCATGATGGCTTGGATGATCGCCCCAGCCGGGTTGAACATCGAGACGATCTTGGCGACGGCTTTTTTGACGATAGTGGTCACGATCCAATCCTGAATTGCGTCGATCACCATCTCTTTAAGATTGGAGAGATCTTCCTTAATTTTCTCCCACAGTGCCGCCGGTCCGCCGTCGACCAATGCCTTCACATATTCGACAACCTTCTCGATAGCGCTAACCGCTTTTTCGCCGATCAGTTTTACCGCCTTCTCCCGCATGCGTGCGTAGGTGATGCCGAGCACCCCAAGTACGAGTTTAAGGATCGATGGAAGAGACAAGTCCGTAGGTACTTCCACCCCCATCTTAACCAGTGCACCAAACAGCCATTTCATGAAACCAGTCTTCAAATGAGTCAGAATATGATCGACGAATTGATTGAAACCAGCTTTGATGGCGGAAAGTAAATTGCTCAAGAACCGCATCGGATCTTTCAGTATTTGGTCGATAGTATCTGCACCCTTGCGCAAAATACCCATTAGCCGATTTCTGAATTCTGCCAAGGCCTTAAGCATTTCTCCGATGCTATCTTTAGCCTTGTCCACAAGCCCTTTGTTTTCATCCTGAATCGCCTTGAGCGACTCATCAGCTTTATCGAAGGCTTCCTTATATTTCTGCGCCAAGCCTTCGGCGAGTTGCTGTTTCTTGTCGTCGATACCGGATTCCAGTTCGGCGAATTTTCCTGCAAATTCGGCTTGCACCTCTGCCGCGCGCGCTTTCACGCCGGGTGAAAGTGTGGCCGCTTGAGCGGCAATCTCCGCTTGACCATCTTTAACCTCTTTCTTTGCGGCAGCCAATTCAGCCTCAACCAAATTAGCCACTTGTACAGCCAATGCATTCATAGCAGCGGTAAACCGGATACGGCCCGATTCATAGAAGCGGTTGACTTCATCGGGCAAATTGAGAATCTGGTCTTTGACCCAAAGCGCCAATCCAACCACGGGAATGGATAGATAACGCTTCAACTTGTACTGGAAAAGTTGATCCTCAACGAAGCTCTTCATCGCGCCGAGTGCAGTTTCCACACCGCGGTCAAACATATCGTTGACTGCTGTTTCTAACGCCGCCAAGCGATTGTCAACCGCTTGCTTGGTTTTATTGAATGTAGCAACCACCGAATCGGTGAAAGTTTTAAGCTCTCGTTCTTCTTCACTCTTCTGTAGTTCCTGCCTGGACAGGATCTTCGTTTTGTTTCCCCCTTTCACACCCAGGAGCGTAGCAGCACCTTTCTTGGCAACATCCATGGCCTTGGATGCTGTTTGCGCGAGCGTACCAACTTCCTTAGCGCGGTATTGCGCCGGACCTGCGTCGGCTTGCTTGTTTACCGCATCCTTGGCAGTCAGCATCGTGGAGTAGCGAGTATCCGTTTGCCAGGCGGATTTATTCAAATTGTCGATTTTGTTATTTTTCGTTTCTTCAGCCACCTCGGTCTTGGATGCTTGCAAGGAGACTTCAGTATCCGGTTTAGGCGCTGGCATGGCACCCGCAGCATCAATCTGCGGTACCGAGACCGCAGGTTCCGGGGCGATTGGCGTCACTGGTTTTCCAGGCACACCCGCTTCAGAAGGCTGCTGCCCGGATGTGTTTTTGAGCGCTCCAGTGGCTTCCTGTTTCTGTTGTGCGACATTGCCTTTGAGCGAGCCTTTCATTTGCTCACTCGAACCACCTTTCATGAATTTCTCGGTGTCACCCAGAGTTTTGGGCATAGCCTTGGCAATTTCGGCCTGTAAAAGCGCTAGAAAACTGGAAGGCTCAGGTTTTTTGGTCTCTGCTTGTTCAAGCTTTACGACCTGGTTGGCGCGCGCACCGGCGGCTTTTTCATTGGCAGGCGGCTTGGCTGCTTTGGCAGGTTCAGCCGCTTTCTTTGCGGCGGGCGGGTGTTGTTTAAGCTTGCGACTATCGGTGTTTAGCTTATCAATCGCACGCTTGAAGCGCGGATCGCTTTGGGGGTTGGCTTTGCTCTTAGCAACAGCGCGCGCAGCCGCAGGCATAACAATCTAGCCCTTTGGTTTCAGAATAGGGCAATGCGCACCGGTTTTCCGGTACTCACGCACCGACGCGGCATACAAGTGCTCATCACGGACCAAACTCTGCGCATCCATGGCAAGGAGACAAGCGTGGGTGACCACATTACGCAACTGGCCGCCGGTAAATTCGCAGCGGCACGCCATTTCCTGCAGCCAGCCATCATCGACCGCATGACTGCGCAAGTGCATTTGAAGAATTTGGTATCGTTGCCATTCATCTGGCGCATGAAATTGTATGACCACCTCCATGCGCCGCGCGAAAGCTTTGTCGATACGGTCGGCCGCATTGGTTGTGACCAGCAGAATGCCGTTGAATGATTCGATACGCTGCAGCAGAAAATTGGTCTCAAGATTGGCATAACGATCATTCGAAGAACCGACATCAGTGCGCGAAGCCATCAGCGCATCACCTTCATCCAGCAGCACAATTACATCGAGCTCTTCTGCAGCACTGAAAGCATGGTCGATATTTTTTTCCGTTTCCCCCAGATATTTATTGACGGTGGCAGATAGATCGATCCGATACAAATCCTTGCCCAGTGTGGCTGCCAGTAAACGCGCCGCCATGGTTTTGCCAGTGCCGCTTGGGCCGGAAAATAGCGCCCGGACTCCGATCGAATGTTCTCCGCCATTTAACGTAGTAGCTGCCAACGGTTCGCGATAACGGCAACGCAATATCAAGGTGCTCAGTTCCGAACGCGTCATCTCATCGACGGCCAAATCATTGAGGTTGCCGCCTGTTTCTAAACGCGTCGCCAGTGTTTCCAGACGGGCGCTATGCAAACCCCGGCAGGCCAGTTGCACATCGCGGCTTTCGATCGTATTGCGATCCTCCAATTGCGCATAACTTAAAGCGGCGCGCGCTGCGCGGCGAATGTTGCCGCTGGTGAGATAAACCGACTGTGCTAAATGATTTAGAATGACAGAGTCTTGCTCAGGCAGTGCGCTCTGCCAGTGCAAATAACGAAGACCAGCATCCGGCATCGATACCAGCACGGTCAGTAAAGTCCGTGTATCGTCGCCATAAATTCCGCCATGTGCTCCCATCACCACTGCAATGGGACCGCTAAACAGTGGCATCGGCGGCAGAGTTCGATGTTCACCCGGTGACAATGCCAGTTCGATTACGGGCAATGCATCCAATAGCACTGCAAGCACCCCGAGTAAGCGCCAGCGTGATTCGTCATCCAGTGCAGCCGCATTTAACACCAGTATATTCTTACCCAATTCAAGCGCCACAGCACCTGCCAAAGTTTTTCGCCCATTCTGGCGTGGCCCGCGAACGATGAGTATCTGTAAGGGTCGAGCTGCCAGCAATTGCGGCAATTTATTGTAAATATGCACCGCAGACGGCGGTGCGATATAACGCGAAAGCGGCATCAAATCAGCCTTTCCCACGTGCCGCAACCAGGGTAATTCCGGCGGTTCGCCGCGCAATACATCCCAAACCGACGGCGTCACTGCAAGTGTCCATTCAGAACGCGGTGCTTCGGTGTTCAAAACTTGCAGTAAACCCGTTTGAATCAGATTGCGAATGGAACGGCGAACCTCTTCGATACGATCTTGCTCGTCATCGTTACGCCACCATGCTAGTAGCAATCCCGCAGTCGGCCGGCGTTCACCTCCGGTAACTTGTTCAAACAAAACCGCGAAACGCGGATCTTCTTCCTGCAATCCGGCAGCCAATAGTAATTCCAGCTCCAAGCGGCTGAGTCCCGCACGCAATAAAACAAGCAACGGAAGCTGAGTTGACGCAGCGTTTTCCCATGTCACGAGCGCTGCACGCCACTGCATTGAAGTGGGATCAGCGCGTTGAATCAATGCATCAATCTCATCCGCATAATCCTGTAAGAATGGATAAGTTTCCAGTGCAGCAGAGCGGTCGCCATTGGCGCAAGCTTCCATTAAGTGTGCAATCACACCGAATAGCGCCAGACGGAAATGCCCTGATACAGTATGTGCAACCCCTTTGAACGGCCGTTCTGATGTGATGATTGGAATGGGTATATTCGGCAGGTTCATGAGAAATGGAAGGCGATCGTCCGGCCTGCAGCTGGAATCCAGCCGGGATCGCGATCAAGACCGGCAAAACGCAATGAAACCGGCAATTCAGCCAAGGATAATTGCACGTCTAGGGTAGTTGCGGTGCAATGGATTCTTGCGGCGTGGCAGCATACCAATTTCGCCACAACGTCCGGTATATCGTCCTCCAAGGCAAGGGTCAGACGAGCGTTCAGGTAAAGTAGGAACCAACGTATCCAGCGGTTCAGCGAGCTCCGCAAATTGATTCTTGGAGTAAGTTTCTGCGGTTGCTTGTAAATGCGTATCAGGCGAGCACCTTTCAAAGTTTCATGCTGCATACACCGTTGAGTCGCTTGAATCAATGGGGAAAATTCTTCGTTACGTTTCACATCGCTGATGACAAAACCTGCTTCATGCCATATTTGTAGCCGTTTTCGCGTTACATAAATCTGTACATTAGTTACTTTACTCCACGGCTTGAGCCATTCGTCTGGTGTCACCCATGAATCCGGCACCACAAAATCGCTGCCCGGAGATTGTTTTGCTGTGCGTCCAGCCAATTCTGCAAGCAACGGCCATGCGGCATCCTGCTCAAAATCCCGGCGAAACCACGCACGGCCAATCAACGCCAGCCAGTCCCATGGCGACAGTGCAATACCGGGCGTACGCGGCTGGGTGAAATCGCCATACAGTTCAAGCGCTAAGGCCACATTGAGCAGATAAAAAATACCGCCAAATTGTGTTTTGATAATCGGCGGGAACAACATCACAGATTCATTATCGGCACGTAACGGGGGTACAGGGGAGGAAATGGGAAGCGGCGATTCAACTGAACCACGATGAGAATCCGTATCTGCAAAAACATTCGCTGGAATCGTGTTTTGCTCAATTGGAGATGTAACGGGCGTCTGTTTCACCGCCAAGTTGGTTGCATCCGGTGAGGAAGCATCAACAGATGCTCTCGTCATAGGGCTTGAGTCCAAGGGATGATGCGTCTGCGGAGCGAAAGCTGGAGGTGGCAAATCATGCTCAGGAGTGTGTTTTTCCTGCCGGAATTCATTGTTCGCTGCGGCGGCTGGATCCGGAGTGTTCTCCTTATCCAGCGCAACGGATTCCGTCTCGATAGCCTGTAGAGCAACCACAAACGCCGGGCTATGTGTCCAGCTCGATGCGCGTTGCAACCCCAGTGATAGCGCCAGAAAACGTCGTTGCAGTAGTGTAAGGTTGTTTGCCTGTAATTCTGGAACGACTGCAAGTAAATACTGCCGCGCGGCGATCAAATCCTGAAGCTTGTCGCTTGACCGGACAGGTATGGGGATTTCAGTTCGCGGGTTTCGCAGTGAATCCGGCACGGTACTTGCCTGTGCCGTTTCAGTTCCCCGAGAAAACGGCACAGGCTGCAACCACTCCGGCAATAATTGAATGGCATGAGCCTGAGTAACCGCCGTTATGGCTTGTTTCGTTTCGGCTTCGTTTAAACGAGCGATCCAGGCGATCGCTTCTCCCTGTGCTGCCAGGTGCGACAGCACAGCGGGCAATACATCACCGCGCGGCATCACCGCGCAGCGCCACCATTCCGGTACTGAGAAATCCCGCAGTACCGTCCGCCACCACCAGCGCCCGGCAAGCCGACCACGCAACCAATCCCGCAGCAGACAAGCCATCAGCTCGGATTCGTCAGCAAACAATACCGCTGCCGCTCCTGACACATCTCCATGCAGCCATGGCCGGTTTGCCTGCTGCGCATTGCGCGCGAGTTCCGCCTGCACCGATTGCGCAAACGCGGCGCTACGTCCTGAGGAATCCAAACGCAACCTAGCGGCAGGTGCAATCCGCTGAACAATCAATAGCGCGCGCGATGACAGACCGAATGCTGCCGGATCCAAATCCGCCAGCGCCGCCTCGAAGCGCTGGCGAGCCCGCAACCCATCCGCCGCACCTTTGAGGTGGACGTGGCGGAGTTGAAGGGTGCCGATTCTGGCATCTAAGGCGAGCATTCTGGGTACCTTGTATCAAGATTACCTAGATTTACGTCCAAGAAAGTTAAATAGATTCAGGATAATAATAAGAAACAACAGAAACCAGTTCCACCACTCCAGACGATCATCATCAGGCAAAATCCCAGTAGCACTGCCTTCGTTTGCAAGAGGCCTTTCAACAGCTTCAATCGTATTTATGATTCGCACCGATCCATTATCAGGAACATTAACCTTGTATATATCGTTTCCAAGTTTTTTTACCGTTTTTGGACTATCAGCTCCCGTTAGCGTGTCATTCCAACCGAATAAAGCTCCCTCATGTCGCATCCAATAACCAAACGAAGTTTGTTGATCCATAACAAGATGAGGCTTGCCATTGATCAATACTTTCTTTCCCGTATCATAAAAAGCATGCACTACATAAGTAGGCATTACTGCTGACACTTCCTCGATTGTCATGTTTGGCACAATGCCTTGTGAAAGCATGTCATGAATTTCATTGAGTTGCCCGCAAATCGGAATCTGTGTGGGAGTAACTTTTGGATCTTTGTTGCGTTCCGAGTACAAGGGCATGTTACGCCGATCGACGAAAAGATAGACATCGCGCTTACCCTCTATCGTGCTGATTTCAGCGACTCGTTGGGCCTTTGATGCCGACATAAAATCCATATTCTTAAGCGCACTGTCTTGCAAAAATTCCATAGGGCCATTGAGCTTAACCAACATGCAACCGTGTGGATTGATGCTTGACGTGGGCATACCGGCACAAAAATCTGGATTTCCTACCTCAGCTAAGAATTTAGGAGGATCTGATCCTTCCACAAAAAACTTACATTTTTCAGCTTTACTAAGCACAAAAGCAGTAGCAGGGGAAATCTGGGCTTTCTTCCCTGTGGGTATGGATGCAGGGTCACCAATATTCGCACCTTGTATATACAAATCCGGATCCATGAAAACGGGAGTACTTCCGCTAGGTTGCACACTCACTTCATTTAATTGTGTGAAAATCTCGCTCCATGAATTTCCAGTCAAATCTCCCCTCTGGCTACCCCAGTTAGCAAAGTAAAATGTGGCTTTAATTTTAGACATATCCAAATTTCCGCCAGTCTTGTTCTTAGGCAGCGCATAGAACGTATTCAGCGTAGCATCATTAATTGATATTTGGCTTCTGCTTCCTGGAAATTGCGAATTTTCGACACCGATATCGTCGGTTGCAAGAGAAACTCCCGCACAATCTGGGTGATCTCCCAAATAGAACTTGCCCCATTTATTTTCGGCTGGAATGTGATTGTTACCATTCATGTCCTGATAATATCCCCACTCGTCAAACGATCCTCTAGGCCATGTAAATGCTGTCACCATTGGATCATCACCAGCAAGCTGATTGGGCACGCTGGGTTGTAACGAGTACCACATCGATACATTGTTAACATTAGCAGGAACAGGAATCTTGGCTTGTAGGGTAAAAGCCGGCGCAAAGACTCCTCCAAAATTAATTGGCTTTATCCAAATTCTAGTGTCTGCAAGCCAACTAGGCATGGCGCCAGAATTCAACATGTTCCAGGATATATACGCTGCCGCTCCACTACCAGATGCTTCGGGAACTATGCGACCACTGTTTTCCGTGGTCGCTTTATCCACCGTAGCTTGAATAATCGTTGTCACTCCATCAATTTTTATTCCCAACACCATGGATGTGAAACTTAAATTAAAAGGCATGGTTTTGCTTGACCAAGACAAGAGTAATTTACGATTTGTATTATCAAATAGAGCGCGGAATTCAGCGGGATCAGTTGCGCCGGCTCCGTAGTCAATGCTGAGAGCGCCTCTCCAACGAGGATCCCCTGTGCGTAAAACCGATGTGTCAAATGATTTCGCAAGTCGCTCTTGATTGAGATCCGAATAGTTAGTTATCCAATCCGGTGGCAAGCCCCAATATGGCACACCGGTCGCATGAGGAATACATAATTTTGGCGCCAATGTAGATGTTTGCGCATAAACCACAGACGAATATCCAAACCACGACATATACACCGCAAAGAGAAAAAACATAATTCTTGATTTTTTCATTATTCGTGCCCATTCCATAGCGATTTCCAAAGTCCTCGTATACATGTTTATTCCCCTTCTAAATGTGAATAAATACTCTGCTCGATTATTTCTTTGTGCATTCACTAACCAAGTTTTAAACCCAAATTAAATGTTTTTTTCTTAATTGTAGTTCCCGATTGTCCTTTTCGTATGATAGTCAGTTGAACAGCTCCTGTTAGTGACGGATTAGGTCTTGCAACAATCGCGAAATCCACAGTTTGCGCGGCACCTTTTACCAAGGATTTGTTCGTCGCTTTCGTAGTCGGCTTGCCAGAAGTATCTTTATCGGGAGTCGGCGATATTACTACCAGCGTCCAACCTGATCCGTCGGTAAGATCCAAAGAAAGATCATATGTTGCAGTTGTGATACTTGCGTTCTCCTCGATCGACAATGTCATGCTGGACCTTAAGTTATTATTTGCCGGAATCGTTCCGACACCGCCAGAAACTAAATTTGCAGGAAGATATGTCGGAGTGGTCAGAGCCAGTAACTCATCATTCAGATCTGTAGCACCAATAGTATAAGTTTTTACACCAGAATCTCCGGTAACACCGGGAGCTGTAACCATAACAACAATACTAAATTGGCTAGGAAAAGGGAGTTGAGTAACTTTAATATAGATGAGTTCACTGGCTCCGGGAGCTAATTTAAGACTACGCGTACTCAAGTCGCTTTTATTCTTATCCAGAACACTAACCAAATAGTCATATTTAGTATCACTTGGTTGTTCGCCAGCACTGCCCAGATAAACGCGGATAACAAAAGTACCTACAGTACTGGCGGCGGAGGTAATGGTGTAAGGAAATAAAATATCCTGTGCAGTCTGTGGTGGATTTGGTTCTATTGTTCCAGGAACTACAAGTATGTTGCCGTACAGTGGTATCTGAGCAGGCAATACGGTTACCATCCGATAGTCTGTGCTGGTAGGATTTGAAACAGTCAGTGGAATTTGTATACCTTCCGGTGGAAGCTGCCCGAGGTCAGGTACGTTTGTTATCAAACGGTCATCTCGAGAGCCCGCCTTGAAAGAAAAGACTATTTTATTGCCAAAACTTACATAGGCATTACCATTGGTAAATTCAAAGTTCTTGCCTTCTATCGCAATTTCCTGACCAACAGTAAGATTACCAGAAGGTATGATATTTCGAATAGACACAGCCGTATCAGTGGCTGGCTGCTGGCTTTGCAGTTGCGCCACCCGCAAATTAAGATCGGCGATGTCAGCAAGAATTTGGTTAATCAGATCTGAAGTAATAAGATCTCCTGGCTTAATCTCGTTTATTCTCTTTGAAATTAGCGCCAGTAATAGCGTATCTATTTCGCTACTAGATATTTTTCCTTGTAGCTGTTCAATGATCGCCGACAACGGAATCACGATGTTTCCCGGATTAGCCGTAGTTATTTCAGTTTTGGCCATAGCACCCTCCTTACTCAATATGGTAAATTCTTTAGCGCGCTAGCGCATAGTTGGCATAATCGTAGCGACCAAGATCGAACTGCGCATCGCCGATATACGGCAAGTGCCCGCTGGCAAAAACCAAATAGGATTGTGGTTTTTGTTTTCCAGTGATTGGGTTAATGGCCATATGATTTTCGCGTACCCGGTACAACCACAGCATTTCCCCGCTTTGCGTATCAATCGGCGGATAGCACAAACTGTCGCGTATCAGCGCTTCCAGCCGCGCTGCGTTGATAAACACTGGGGAACGGTAGGTAAGGCCGGTAAAAAATTTTGTTGCCTGGGCATCGGTCGTATCGGAATCATCTTTTTTTTCGGTAACTGGGATGATTCCAACCGGTGGTAAATAGCGGAAATGGCTTTGCGCAGTTACTGAACCCAGATCACTACTCGGCTGACGCAAGAGTGCGATCTGCGTTTGAAATTGCTGGAACATCGCCTGACCGATGGCAAGGCGGCGTCCGTCTACCAGGCTCGGCAATGCATCATCGATACGCGATAGCGGTCTGCGTACAGCCCATAAGTCGATGAATTGCAGGTTAGCAATGCCGGTGAAGAACAATATGCCCAATGGGACTTCCAGGTTGCTTAATACCGTTTTACGTAAGGTTTCCAGCAAGCCATCCGGGCGTGATGTGGTTTCCAGCAGATTTTCAAACCACGCAGACTGGATACCAGCGCCAAAGCAGCGGTAGGCCAATTCGTTACGGAACGATGATGCCGCGACATCTAAATCGGCATACAACTTGGGATTAATCCGGATGAGCCGGAATTGGACGGTTTCAACCGTGGTATCGGTGTTACAGCGGATCTGACTGGGGTCGAGACCATTGTTGGCGGCTTTGCCTTCGGATTTTTCCGCCGGCGCGATCGTTAAAAGATAAGCACCGGCTCCAGCCACATAAGTACCGCCAATAGGATCTTTGCAGCTCCCAAACAGACAATCGGCACTGGTCGCTTCGAAGCTGCGCGTTAGTGCCACGTGCACATCGCCATTCAAGCGCAACGCCTGACCTTTGCCGTTGATAGCTAAACCCGCTTTAACTTTGACCACCGGCTGATCGGTTTTAGGATTACCGTCATTCTCGATTTGCAATCCGAATACCACGCCTTCGCCGAGTGCAAGCCCAAGCCGCATATCGGCTTCGTGGCGGGCATCTTGTTCGCGGGTAAAATCTTTGCTCGTGAGCAAACGGCCATTAAAAAAGTTTACTGAACGGATACTGCTCTCATCGGTCACCGGTTCCAGCAATTGCAAGATAGAATCGCTACTCATAGCTATTTCCTTTTTATCAGGCTACCGCAATGACATGCCAGGTTTTTATACCATCCGATACCAAAGTGATAGCTTTCTTGGCTGCTACAACCTTGGAATTACCGTCATCAATGAGATTGCCCGGCTGACTATTAACCGTGGAATCCTTATTGATACTTTTAATGATATAAACCCGTCCTTCATTATCTATCCCGCATTTTGGCAAAGTAAGTGTCGGGCCATCGCTACAGACAATGCAATAATGGCTTGCATCAAGTAACAAGTCTTTGCTGGTTGATTTGATAGCGATAGATGCAGTACCAGGTGCAGGTATATGCGGCGAAGAATCTAATACTTGCTCAGGTGTTGAAATGCATAACTGCCATTCTTGTAACAAGCGCAAAGGCACAAGGTAAGGCCGGTTGTTTTCATCGATAATAATATTGGCGGCAGGACCATCAACTTGCCAAGCGCCTGTTGGCGCTCCTCCCACCCAAATAACAGGAACTTCCAGCCGTGCCAGCAATAAGCAATCATCTGTACTGCCAGGAAGGGTGCCGCACATACGCGCCATCCACAGCGGCCGCAATTCAACGACCCAAAAACGAAAAACTGTGCGCAAAAATTGATTGAATTGCCCGCGTTCAACGGATAGGAAAATGAAAGGTGATCCGTCAGATAAAAAATCTTTTAGTTTTTCGTATAATTCAATTGCAGACTTAGTTGGATTTTTTTTGATCGCATCAAGCCATGGCTGAATAGCAGTTTTTAGACTCTGAATCCAAGCTTCTTCATCACCCGCCGATAAAGGGGAAGCCGGATTGGTAATCGTCACATGCTGTTTTAGCCAAGCTACAAACTCTCGCAGAGCCTCTTCTTCAATTTGCGGCAAGAACTTGGTGCGCAATTCCAGAATATAATCATCAGCAATTCGGGAGTCTTCCATCAACTTGTCTGATGAGCGGCAAGGGTCACCGGGAATCGGCACCGGCAGTGTTTTACAGTCTTTGTAGCATATAGTGACAAAAAGCGAAATTTTGCCGCTGAGCACTGGTGGCGACAATGGCGGCGAACCCACTCCTATTTCTATGTTGACTACATTCGCATTCTCTGGCTTGGCCAGCCACTGATTAATCAATGCACATTGATCATCCGGCACACAGATCAGCTTCCCGCTTGGCGCCACTGCAGTACCACGTTTCACGTGCACGCGCGGTCCATCCACTCCGGCATCTTCGATAATAACTGCCAAACCGCTGCTCGTGCCATATCCAATCAGTTCACGTATGCCCCATTGATCCCGATTGGCAAGATAGGTGAATTCCTGTGTGAAGTCATCGACGCCCAATACCATACCCTTGGTATAGTTGACATGCAGCGCCGGATTCTGCCCGGATTGAGTCAGGGCAGCCGAAGGTTCATTGCAACATCCCATGATATGCTCCCAGAAAATGTTTGAAAATGACCATAATTCACCTCAATGATTGAGCAGATATCTATCGGTATCGATTGGCAATTTGGAGCCACCGGCAAAACTTGCGCCGAGGTAAACCCGGCCTAACACGGCATCCGGCAATAACTGCGGCGCGCGGCTACCGACATCCAGCAAAGTATCCAATCCCAAACGCGCTTCACCAATGCGATTAAGCGCCCAATAAAAACGCACGTCAAACACAGTGTGTGCCGGCTTCTCCAATTCGACGATACGGCGTGCCAGTTGCACATGCCGCTCCATTTCGGCTGGATCTTCAGTTACGCTCGTGACCGGTAATAGCACTGAAAACCGATGTGCAGTCCGTGTTATTGCCAGCAGATGTTTTTCAAACTGTAACCAGTCGGTTTGTGCTTCCTTAGTTTCCGGTAGAAAATCCGGCAGAGCGATAAGATCGAATGCCGGCCAGGAAGTCTGATAAACCATATTCAGCTTGGTGATGTGCCGGTAGCGGCGGGTAAGAAAATCCTGCCACTGCCGGCGAGTGATATTAGGTAATACAGAGAAAGCCCGCCATTTTGCAGCTATAGTTGAATCCTTTGGCCAATCGGATGGATATTTAGCAGACATTAGATTGGGAGTTTGCAGTACCTGTTCATCGTCTGGTTGCACTTGTAATGCCAGATAGCGCTGCCAATTCTGGCGGTCCGCTGCTCCAATGCTTGGCACAAATCCAAGATGCTGCTCACAAAATTGCTGCCAGCGCGCTTGTGCAGCAACATCCGAGGGCGGTGCTAACTCGAAGGGATTGAGTTGCTTTGCGATCTGAGGGTCTGACATAAACTCGGCATAGCGCTTCAGTAAGCCCTCATTATCTTCTTGCGGCGACCACTGCTCACCGGTCTTGACTATGCGAAAACCACCGGCATCGTCTCTTCCTGCATCCCCCGCAACTACTGCACCGACCTTGCGTATCTGATAAGTTTCAACAATGCGGATCGATTGTAAATGGAGCGTGTCTGGGTTTGGGTCAGCAAAACTTTCGTCGGTCAGACAATTTTCGAAAGCAACGGCCAAGGCCAAGCGTATTCCATGCGTTGTACCACGCCAGCGAAAGAAGTCCATCGCATGTTTAATAAATAAACGGCGGCGCCATTCTTCCCACGCCGGATCAAGCGCAAGATCAAACCATCCGGCCAACCATTCCAATGCCTCCGCGGGAGCGCAGCGGGGATCAAACAATGACTGGATCTGGACGATACGGTCTTCGATCATGGTGCTCATACCTTCCATATTCGCCAGGAAGCGCTCTAGAAAATCTCCTGCTATCGGATCCTCGCGATACACCGCGGGCAAAAAGCGTTGCGAATAGGAAAAACGGGGATACCAAGCACGTAATGCGCGTAACCGCGGTGTGACCATGCCGTTACCTTTGAAACACAATTTGATTTGCAAATAGCGTCCGTGCATCTTCTGCAATAGTAATTCCCAGGTGCCGATGCCAGCTTCACGCTGAGTAGAGCGAATGGCATCAGCCCGTAACCACGGCAATTCAGCGCCATCACCACGGAGATAGAGCTTGGGTTGTTTGACCCAAGGATCAATAATTTCACAAAATTCAGCATTATCCAGGGGCGATTTTAATGCTGACGTCTCACAGGGGACAGCTTCATCAGCAGCCCGGCAAAACACTTCGATGAATGAACCGGATGGAATACATGCATCGAGCATTAGGCGATCCCACGTGCACTGCAGTTCCAAACCATCGAATAGCGGTGTGACCAGCTCAGCAGTCTCGTAGTAACTTGCGCGTGGCTGCTGAACAATCGGGACCCATCGGATTGTTTTGAGTCCGCTGTCATAACAGGCAGTATCTTTGACTTTAATAACTGCCCGGCCGCCAAATAGCCGCAATGGAAATAACTTGGTAGACAGGCTTAATGTCACGGCGTCAGTTTCCTTGGTAACATCAAGTGCCAGTACTTGATTGCCCGATGCAGCAACCACAAATAATTGGGATGAAGATGCCGCCGTTGCAGTATGCGTGTAAGCTTTTGATAGAACAAAATCATATGTCGGCTGATCTAGTTTATAGATCATGCTCAAATTATTGTCCTTGCGCTGCAAGCGGAAGATACGCGATTGATTCTCAGATTGATTCAATCCGAGAATCAAGACATTTGCTTCGTCCAATATTTCGATCGCGATCGGGTCGATATTTTCTCCCGCAGCAGTAGCCAAAGCAGCCAGATCAATCCCTGTCGGGAAAGCGCTTACTAAGTGTTCGCGGGGTGCGCCCTCCAGTGGTTGGAAAATATCCATTTCCGGAGCTACGGGTGCTGTTGAATCTCGAGTTTGCTTGACGATGGCCAGGTTACGATCCAATTCCCACAGATGCGTATTTTCGCGATCCAGTACCCACACGCCGCCGCCATGGCGTTGGGCCATATCGAATGGTGTAAAAGGGGGCATTGACGCAAGCCAGAGCGTTTCGACCGGAGGACCGCCCGCCATTAAATCAAAGGCAAGAAAACCTGCTCTCGATTGTCCAGCAAATGCTACTACCAGATAATGATCTTCGGTTACCGCCAGCGTCTTGAAAGTTTGATCGTTCTCTGGTTCCAGTTCCAGAGACTCGAATTCACCTTGACCGCCGGGACGATGCGCGAAATTGCAATCCATAGGGCCATCCGGCCAAAATGCGCTCTCACTGTCGCTGCCAACTGACCAAACACGTATTCTCGATTGATCCGTATCAATCCAGTAGATATTACCGTAGCGATCTGCCGCCGCAGAACGACGAGCATCAAGCGTGAGATGGGATTCTCCCGGAGTCGCAGCTAATAATATCGGTTTACTCTGCAAACTCAACTCGTTGAGTGTTGCATCCCAAACGGGAAGCGGTTCAACTGCACCTTTATCTTGGCGTACAAGGCAGCGATTCCAATCGTCTTGTCCGAGCAATAAGTGGAAACGGCTATCATTGACGTTCATCAGCAGCTCTCCGGTATGATCGGAACTGGTAACAGCACTGATGGCGAATTGGAATCATCCGGTGTACCTGCAGAGCCAAGAGCTCCAGTCGAAGTATCACCACGCATACTTGAAATAGACAGCGGTTCACCGGTCACTACCGAAATACCGAGAACGCGCGGCAACTCCAATCCGATCATCTCGATTATTGCTTTGTTGGAACCCGTTTCCTCAGCCAACAAAACATCGTCGAATATCGAGGTCACACCCGGTACCCGCGCTGCTTCCGCTAATAGCACACGAGCACTGACTGATCTGCGCAAAGGCCAGCCCTGGGCGGCAGTCTCAGTTGCTGTACCAAACAATAAACCAGTTTGTGCTGCATAACCCAGTTGGTTTGGATCCGAAGCGATAGGAGCAAGAAATTGCCGCAAACGTCGCTTGACTGCTTCTGTTACTTCAGCAACTGAGAATCTCGCTTCCACATCAATACCAATTGATACCCAGATCGATTTGTAAACAGGACCGCATACCACTAATTCGGTCGTAACCAATCTTCTCGGTTCAAGATAGCGGCAGAGACTATTTAGAAACAATGTGTCAGCCCGTGGAGCATCAGGTTGGCCGGGGTCGAAACGCGGAATGGCCATCACCGTCACAACGCCGGGTACTGAGCCAGGTTCATTGGGTACGAAGTCCGGATGAAAGGCCGGTAGAACTTCAATACGGCCTATATCAATTCCTGGTGTGCGCCAAGCGATAGCTTTGAAGTCCTCGGCACTTACCAGGCGATCTCGATGCTGCAGAAAACGCTTAATCTGCTTCTCACCGTTTTGTGTCATTTCCGCATCCGCACCTCCCCAGGTTCGCACCGGATTGGATACGCTAAAGCCTGAAGGTAATTGTGGCGCATTATTGATTGCTAGCGGCGCGACGTTACCAGCCGATCCTTGGCAAAATTCATAACTAGCGTATACCCTGGCCCCTAAAGGCAGGCGCTTGCCGCGCAGGCCATCGCCGAATACCAGAATTCCTGCTTCATGGTCTGCTTGAAAGACGTTGATCCTATCGTCACTGCGTTGTTTTATTTCCGTTCTCGCCGTAGCAGTGGGTGCGGAACGTGCATCAACCACTGAGACTTCAGGCTGAGCTGCCAATAAATCGTCGATTTCGGTCCACGTCAGTTGTGTCGTGTCCGATTGTGTATAGACCTCGATTGATCCCTTAAGAACCGGGGCTCGCGATAATTTCCGGGTTTGATCCGGTGTTCCGTCTCCGTCAGCAAGCCGCTCTCGCGTTACCCGCTCACGTTGACTGACAGGTACCGTATTGATTCCCGCCCACAAAATACGAGCCTGTGCTGCACCGGTCGCGCGCACCCTTAGCCAGGTGATGAGCTTTGATGAGATGGAATCTTCCAGCATAGGCGGCAAATCACCCACTCCGGCTTCAAGCGGATCCAGATCGCGCCATACCCCTAAAACTTCAGAATCAGGCAAGCTCAATTGCACAACTCCCGGCATAGCGAGCAAGTCTTTTTCACCATGCGGCTCTAATGCCTTATAACTTGGTATTGGGCGCCCTTGATTGTCTCGCGGTATCTTATACCTATCGCGACTTGTTATTTTTGGCAGTTCAAAGACCAGCATATCATTTGGACGAGCTTGGCCACCGGCAATTGTTCGCATCAATGTCTTGTTCAATGCGGGTACTAAGCCAAGTGTTAGCGTGTGGCCACCGATCTGGTCATATACCAGTTTCCACGGATCTTTTGGATCTGAGCCGGGCTTATCATTCTTACGTGCCAGAATTGCAATCCAGAGTGACCGGTCGACCGTATCATCGTGAAGATCAACCTGATCAACCACTGCAGGATCAAGCGCAACGGTTTCATACAAGTTAAGTTCAAGAGGTGCCGGTTTTTGATAAGAGGCATAAAGCAACCGGTAATATTCGACAAGATCAGCTGGTGCCGATTTAAGCGGCCGCTTGAAAAACACCCGGGTTTCAACTGGTAATACATCAAGCCCTTGCTCTGTGCGGAATAATACGTTACCAGCACGAGCCTCCAGGTCCGATGGTAGAGTTTCGGTAACCAAAGTTCCTCTTTTGTTATTGATCGTAACTAATCCGCGAGCTGCAGTCGCAGTTTCTAAATGTATCTTTAGCAACTGAAGAAATTTGATACGGTTACGTTCTGGGATTAGGTTAGCGCGGTACAACAGATTTTCAGTAAGAAATGCGTACAACTGCACCAATGTGACGCCTGGGTCGCTGTCGTTAAAATTTGTCCACTCCGGTGTATGTACCGGGACTCGTGCGAGTAATTCATCCACAAGCTGCTGGTAGCGACGGTCATCAATTCGAGGCAGTTCAAGCGGCATAGTAACAATCCTTCATTATCATGGGCTTTTCAGTGGAACAGCAACGCTGATTCTTTCTCGGCTGCTGGTTGCTACCAATCGGTAAGTAATCGTCGCAAGTGCAGCGGATAAATCAATGTGATCTGCAACGACTTCAACCGACTCAACCTGGATCCTTCGTTCCCAGCGAGTTAGTGCACCGGTAATTGCGCGTTCGATCCGCGCATGAGTGGCTGCGTTGTTAGGCTCAAACAAAAAACGGCCGAGCCCTGCGCCGAAGTCCGGCAGCGCAATGCGCTCACCTGGCTCAGTTTTGAGAATCACGGTCAATGATTCACGAATATTACTTTCCCCCTCCGACCATGCAAAACGGCCATCAGATTCGATTCGCAGTGGAAATGACAAACTATGGCCCAATATATTGTTCGAATTACTCATTCGGATCCTCCTCGTTTACCTCTTAAACCAGGAACCGGGAAGCACATGATGAAATATGGGATCCAACGGAAAATAAAATCCAGCAGCGATACGATGATTATCAATAAAATAAGGGCGCAGATGGTAATGATCGGGATAGACAACGAGCAGATCATACCAATGCTGCCGGCATTGTTGCTGCAAGCCCCTCCATCGCCCACGTTAAGATCTTTATGGAATGGCCAAGGTAAAACAGAACGTACTAAATCACCTAAGCCCAGACCCTTGGCACGCTGTATCTGCCCACAGAGTACATCCGAAATGACGAATGCCGTATTTTTACGATACTTGCGCAACCCTGCAGGCGTGGTATCCATCGGTAAGGTAATCCGAATTGGCCGAGCTGGCGCATCGTAATCAAAAAAACTGGCTAGTTGAAAACGCTGAGTCGATTCTGATAACGTTGGCGGATGCAGTGGGCCGCAATTCTGGATTCTGTGCACATAACGTATGACAAACCACCCAGCGTCGCCTTGGGTATCTTTCAGCGCTTTGCTGAGTTGCAACGCAAATGGTGGCTCCGGCACATCGGTTTCAGGTTTTCGCTCCAGTGCGCGCGCCACGAGAGCAGTCAAACGATCGAGCTTCTCAGCTTCCACTGCACCTTCAGCAATATTGTTATCCATCTCCACTTTCGGATCCTCTGGCACTTCATTGTTTATTTCATCCGGACTGGGGATTGCTAAGGTGGCAAGTGCTTTAAACGCACCACTTGCTTGCATATTCGTATCAAGACCCGCAAGCAGAAAATGGAAATTCGGCCATTCCGCATCACTAGCGTTTATAACACCATACAATTTCTCTGCCCCTTCAAGCCCAGCTCGCACGGAAGGTTCCCAAACTGCCTTCAATGCTTCTCGCAAAGAAGCTGCAGGCAGTTTGACCGGTGTTAAAACAGGCATGGCGTTAATAAGGGCCTGGGTCATATTTGCCTCGCCAAGCCAGTTGTACAGTGCTAGGCTCTGAGGTTTCAGAGCATTGATTCCCACTTCTTTTTCAATGGCTGCCCACACATCAGGTAAATATGTGGCTAAGTAATCTGAAAAATCGAGCAGAATTAACCAGGATTGCATCTGCCATTGCATATTGAGCGCTATTGCACGCTCTCGCTTAGATTCGATATTTTCTGATCCTAATGGACTTAATTCTTTCAACGAGGTTTGTGCTTTATATGTAGCTCGAATCAGAGTCTTCCATGGCTCGGCCACTTCCATTTTGAACTCTGTCATGCGAGCGGTGATGCTATCTGGCGCACTGGAAGTTTTTGTTGGCTGCAGGGATTGTTGTTGCGCTTCTGTTAGTGATAGCGGAGCGTTCCGATTGATTGCTGTGCCCATATATTCTTCGCGGCGCCCCACTGGAACCAATCCGGTCCAAAGCGTGCGTGGATGATCGGCCGCATCGCGGTAATTCAGCGGGAATAGCGGCAACAATTCTTCCCCGGTTGCTAATTCTGCCGCACCCCCTTCATCCGCAAACACTTGCTGCCAGCGAGCACCCTGATCATCTTTAACAAAAGCAAATTCAGTTAAATCGGCTTCGCCTTTGCTGTCCACCTTAGCAGGTAATAATCTTCGCAAAACGAAGCCTATCTGTTCTGAACCACCCTGGATTACAGCCCGCTCTGGCAGCCCTGCTACACGGCAAATCAAGCTTGCACTTACCAGGTAATATCGCTGGTGCGCCGGCTGATAAAGCTTTAAGGATAAACTACGTTTTTGTTTTTTCTCTTCAACAGAAGAAGTCGACTCTACGGCTTGCACAGGCGATTTTGATCGTTTCAATGTAAAACGGCGAGCTAATGCTTGCACGATCTTTGGCATAGCAACACGTTCTTTCATATCCTTTTCATTAACGGCCGGTGGCGTGCGCCATGTCTCTGGTCTCGCCAGCATGTTACCGATATGCGCAGGATCACGTGTAAGCGTGCTGATCATTTGCTCCATGAAGTCGTCGGTAGCAAACCGCAGAATCGCGGGCCGAAACTGATCCGGTGCTGTGACTGCCACATCGGATGTCGCTCCAAAACGGGCCCATAATGGTTCCGGAGCCTGCCATTGAATAGGATGAGTACTCATAGATTCACCATATATTCCCCGCGCCCGGCGTATAAGATGCCGATATGACGCTGTTACTTATAACTGTGTCCGCTTGCACTACTCCAGAAAATTTTGACATACCTGCATCCACTGTTACTATTCCGGCTGAAATTGCGATTTGACTGGCATTAACAGTAACTTTTGCCGAAGCATTAATCGTAATTCCGCTTGCTTCGAGCTTGACAGAATTCCCATTGCTATCAATGATTTCAACAGTCCCCGGCCCATCTTTGAGCGTAACCTTTTGACCGCCTGGCGTCTCCATCAGTAGTTTTTCTTGCCCATCTTGATCGTCAAGCGTAATTTTTACGCCATTACGTGAACAAAGTACTTTCTTGAAGTTATTACCAGCACTATCCATGGTTTCCGGCGCTTGATCACGGCCGTTCCAAAGTCCGCCGAGTACATAGGGCCGTCGGGCATCTCCTTGTTCGAATGCTACTAGGACTTCATCGTCGACATCCGGCACAAACCAGCTACCGCGATTATTGCCTCCAAACAAGGTGGCGAGACGCGCCCAAGCTTCGTAACGTCCGCCTTGCGCATCCGGTGACCAGGGTAACGTAATCTTCACGCGCCCTTGGTTATCTGGATCCTTTATTTCGAGCACAACTGCCGGAAATACACCGTACCAACGCCCGCCCCAGCCACTTGGTATCCGTTCATTTAGCTGTTGCTCAAATGCGGAAAGGTCAATTATTTTCATCACGCACTTCCTTTACCCAAAGATGGACGGTCGCAGCGAAACTCGGTGCGCATGCCCGATTTGTCAAAACGGTGATGAATAAATGTCAATGTGTACTCCCCTTCGAATAATGGTCCCAGTCCGCTCAATTTAATTTTGGCGCCTACACGAAGCGCAATCTGTGTTTCGGCTATACCCTGGCCTACTACAAAACGACGCGCTAGATGACGCAAACTGGCTTCAGCTAAAGTACGCGCTTCACTAGAATTGCAGGGTAAGCCATGTGCAAGGGTATCAGCACGTTTACCGAAGGCGCTGAGCAGCGTCGCCATTCCGCTATCGCCATCGTTGAGTTCAGCACGTATCGCAGCTTCATCGGCCTCATACCGTGCGGCTTGCTTGCTGGTTACATCCCATCCGGTTGCGATCAGGTTAGTTCTTTGATGTGCTAGATCAGCACTAACTCTAAACTCACGCACCCCCCCGCCGGGCCAAACGAGCTCGACGCTCCCTCCGTTACGCCGTGAGCGTGCCGCTACTTTCAATATTGTATTCTCCACCCAAATTTGAGCATCTTCTCTTCGCGCAGCATCTCTTAAGAAAGCGAGATCGCTCTGATTCATCTGAGCTAGAACCTTGTGTTGTGGCCCATTTAAATCAATCTGGACTTGCAAACCATGCTCGTTAGCGATGTGTTGCACAACGTCACCCAAAGTAGCCTCGGCAAAACACCGGGTATGCCGCGCCATGCGCAAATCTTGCAAACGATCTTCAGCACACACGCCGATCTGTGGAGGACCTCCATCTAGGAACCTGGCGTTGATGGCGCTAATACGTCCCTCAAACAAAGTATCGTTAGCGAGCTTCACCTTGATTATCTTGCCGAACTCAATTTGAGAGCGATCAAAATGCTGGAAACCGGATTTTTCCGGACCACCCCAATTACCCAATAGCAGTTCACAACGTGCCAAGCCGTCATCCGAGTCGATAATATCGAGATTCAGCAGTGAAGATGCTAAGGTAGCTGCATCTTTCCCTTCTATTTCTATCGAAGGTCTTGCCTCTTTTACCGGCATACTCATAACTGCAGACATATCTACACGCTTATCCTATGAACATCCTGTCCGCTAATGAGCCCATGATCGCAATGATTGTTCAGCGATGCTATGAAGTACAACCGCCAGATCACGCGGCTCGAGATTATCGGCGCTGAGCTTGTCACCATTTCCATTTTCACCGCGCTCTTGTATTGGCTTCTGCTGTCCTGGTGCTTCAGCGACTGCCTCAAAGCTATTAATAATAATTGGCATGATCATTCTCCTTTCTGATCAAATTATTAGTTATCTCTACTATCACGCCCATCCTCTAGTTTCCTGTATGGTATTAGAACAAACGCTTCTTTCTTATTCCCACAAAACATGTTTCCAAGAATGTAATGCTGTTTCACGATTACTTCGGAAAAATAACTTCTATATTCTGATTAACACCAGCATTCAAATCTATCAACCGACCGGGAGATAAACGCAAAGGGTCCTCAATTTGATTCGCGGCAGCGATGGATTGCCAATTTCCCTTGCCAAGCTTAGCAGCGATACTCTGCAATGAGTCTCCGGACTTTGCACTTGTTAAGGGTTTTTGGCCTATACCATTTTCTTTGAATTCTTGTTTGAGTATGTTTTGTTGTGATAAGTTAAGCGTAATACTTGCCCGCAACGGCTTACCTTCCGGTGAGAAAAATTCAATTGTCTCCTCAATCCCATCTATCATGCCGTCGAACTCGAAGGTTCCCCACGAAAACCTCACCCCTGGTGGAGCCGGCTTTTTAGAAGCGGTCTGCCGTGGGGTCATAAAGTACACTACTCTTTGGGTCAAACGCCGTACATCATCAACCGGATTCTTTTGCGGTGCTGTCACATCGAACCACAATTGCAAGCTAAGCTTGGTCGTACCCATACCAACGAATTGGCGGCCGCCAGTGCCGCTAGCATTATCTTTTCCATCTGGCTGCTTGATCTCATTGGCATAACTGAGCTTTAGCGATTCAGGATTAAACTGCACTTCAACTTCCTGCCCCTTTTTATTTACGCTCTTAAAATCATCGGTAAGCTCGATTAATTTTGCTTTTGCTAGTTCACTCATTCTTTTTACCCTTTTGGTGGTATGAATTTGAATTGCATCGATTCGTAGGCAATCTGTAGTTCCTCAATGGCAATCATCCCATCTTTGGCGTTTAGAGCCGGTGACTTGATTTTGACCGGCAAACAACGCTCAAGCGTGAAACGTACCCGCTCAGTGCTGCCATCCTCGGCCAGCATCACAATTGCCGCATCAGCTCTAAGGTTCGGCTGAGCGATGGTATCCTGGAACCAACTCCACAAATCGAAGTTTTCTGTCATTCCTCGTTTCAGGGTAAGCTGGCCGTAACTAACCGGACCGTTCAAGCGAAATTGGCGGTTATTGCTTCCCCCTTCACGGATGGTTTTTACTTCCATTGACATTTCTAGCCCGTCACATTCGGAAAATGCAGCATTCACCAACGGCTTCCCGTCCTCACCCCGGTTGATTTCCACTGAGAAGTTGAAGGCTGTAAAAGGATAAATGAGGGCGGCCATAATCAAGCCTCCTCCCGGATGGTAAGCCGTTCGCCGCTTTGTACCAAGCGCACGGTCAGAAATCTCAATGGCAGGGCGGGCGCTACCCGCAATTCGACGAAGAATCGTCCGGCCTCGAGATCGGTGTCGCGGTTGATCGAATCACCGGCGACAACCTGGAAGGATTGCGCTTCCGTGGTTCCCGCGAAGGCACCACGCCGGAACAGGTCGGCCAGCATTAGACTGAATCCCCTTTCCACGGCGCGGCGAAGAACGTCATCGTTGGGTTCGAACACATAGCTAGCGCCGCGCCGCAAGGCCAAGCGCCGCAGCAAAATGAGCAACCGGCGGACATTGATCGGCTGCAGCTCGGGTTCATCCGCTAGCGTATCGGCGGTCAAGGTAAGAAAGCCGCCTGTATCGGCTCGCACCAAGTTGATTTGTGCATCCTGCAACGCCTGCCAGGCATTGGGTTCTATCGGCGGGGTGAGTGCGGACACATCCCGGAATAGCTCGTTAGCGGGCGCTATCCAAGCACCCCGGCGAGACGCACGGAAGGCCAATAATCCGGTCACAATGCCATCCGGCGGACAGCTCCGCTGTGCTTTGGAAGATACTTGGCGAGAACCCGGAAAATTCGTCGCGGCAGAAACGATCCATGGGTGATAAAGCGCACCATAGGATAGGGTACGGCGTTCGTTGAAATCGAAGCCGTTCGGATCGGCTCCTGATCCATATCCAACGGCCTGCAACGAAGTTGCATGGCGTATGGCTTCCGCAGCCCGGTAGTGACGCGGAAGCCCTAGGACAGCGAACAAATCTCCGTTGGCAGCAGCAAAGCGCAGAACAGCGCGATGGATGCGTAACAATTGAGCAGCGCCGCTTATGGTGTAGTCTACTGCCGATCGCGATACCCAGGTATTATCACGCACTGCAACAGGTAATATCTCGGATGGCGAACTTGACTCGCCGCCCACAATTGCTGTTATCCGGTAATAGAAAATCCCCTCGCTGTTGACGGATACATCGAATCGTCGTTCGGAACCAATATAAATCTCGCGCGCGCCACTGAAATCGGCACGACGGGCTTCCTCTAACAAAAAAACAGCTTCAGGGTCGGCCTTCCCCCACTCCCACTCCAACAGAAAGTTACCATACGGAACATTGTTTTGCGGATTTTTCCAGATAGGTGTTTCCAGCTTGTACGTACTGCAATCCAGGAATCCGCCAAAATCCGGCTTATTAAGTTCTACTCCATCGGGAATCGCCGCACAGAGACCACGATGAGTGTGCCAATGCGCAGGAATCTTTGCTTGAGCGGGAGGTGGAGCAAGCGGTTTTGCCAATAGACGTTTTTCCCAGCCGATATGCAAGGCATCAGGCACAGCGATAAGACTGGCTTCGTTGAATATGCCACCGCTACCGATGGACAATGCGGCATGGATTCCAAGCGGCGCTCTCGGTTTTTCAGCGAAAAAACGAATCGCATCAGCTTGTGCAATGATCTGATCGGTATTGAGTGATGCAAGTTCGGGATCGAGGAACAATTCGGCATCGAAACGCGAGAGACCGTCCCGCTCCAACGGTGTCGCTGACTGCGGCAACGATCCCAGCGCTTCTCCGAACAAAGCCGTAACACCCAAAGGAATCCAAGCGAGCGATGATCCACTGCCGTGTTCCTCATCCTTCGCGGCCAGTGGAAATCGAGCGGATGCATCGAAGGGTTTGAGTTCAGCCGGCGGTGCGATCAGACCATCGGGCGAGTTATAATATATTGCATCGCTGACGTGGCGCCACCAAGCGTTGTCGTGTGCAGCCATCAAGCCCACGTTGGCCAGATGAGCGATATTCGTTTTTCCGGCCAGCACCCGTAAATCCAGGGTCAACGAGGCAGCGCGTGTCGGGGTCAAGACCAGGAGTGTCAGTTCGTCCTTAGTCAGTTCACGCCAGGCTTGGCCCGTTGCTTCAAAATTTGTCTGATCTTGTTGTTTCTTATCCGGGTAAAACGACAACCGGTCGATCCGCAACCAGATAATTGTATTGCCACTCTTCCAGCGCATCCACTGTCCCACAGCCGGGCCGAAAGGGCCGGTTATAGAGAAACTGATCTTTACCTCGAATTGCAGTATTGAATCGCCTGTAACAATTTCTAAAGTTGCTTGCTGCAAAGTTTCTGGAATACCGGGGATTTGCACTTCGCCTAACGAAGAAGGCGGCGACCCCAGGCTTCCTGTGACCGGTTCAAACGCTGCCATGAGCGTAACTTCCACCCGTCGAGGCAAGGCGTTCGTCACTGAATCCACACTGGCGTAGCGTTTGATTCCGCGAGTATCGGACTCCGTGGAGTCATACAACTCCATCAAATCCCCCGCCTGCAAGGGCAAGTCAGCCAGGAAACTAAAGCGTCGTGTATTTGCATCAGGTGGAGAGGAAATCCCTTCCCAATTTTTCACTTCGAAACTCGACGCAACCAAGGCTGTTTGCAAGCGCAAGCCATCGGACCAGGAACCCAGGCTACGAGCCTGGACCTCCGCTGGGTTCAGCTTCAATTCGTCACCGGACAACACTAAAACGCCAGGCACAGCGTAGAGGTTTGCTTGGGCAAGCTCGCAGCTATTGACCGTTCCCCCGGTCACTTGGCGCCACCGGTTTTCCAGTTCCTGCGTACGGGCCACTCTAATCACCCAGCAGCGCTGCCCGCCATTAGAAAAAAAGCTTCGGATCGCTGTTCCCAAATAAGACCATACCCATTCACCACGTTCAGCATCGAGCGCTAGCGAAACATCCGGTCCAAAGATTTCGGTATAACCCGTCACACTCTCAATAGCTACCGGAATATGCACCGGTCCCATCGCCGCAAAACCAACAAACACCGCCACATCCATACGCGGCAAAGCCTCCGCAAGGGGAGGTGGCGAAGCATCGACGCGTATGCCAGGAAGTCGGCGTAACGCAAGCATGATACTTATTCCATCTCTAACCGTTCGTAGGCCAGCACCAGCTCTTCCATGGCCACGTCAGTGCCTTTGGCGTTGAATGGACCGCTAGTGTGCTTAATAATACGAGCGCGCAGAAGTTTCCAGGTTTGCACTACTGCAGTATGGTCCTCACTCTGCAATTGAATTGTTACTGTCCGCAGTGCCTTTTGATCTCCATTTCGAATCTGATCCAACCAATCGTACAGATTTAGCGATCCTATGACGCCTCTTTTCATGGTGACATCGGTTGATTTATTCATACCTGTGATTTTCATCACGCTGTTTTCCTTGGAGTTGCCGGCCCGATACTCGGATACGGTAACCTCCATGCCGATTCCGCTTAATTCCTGAAATCCTGCCTGTGGCCCCTCAGTCACTCCATCACCTAAATCAACGAGAAAATTAAATTGCACGTATGGACGATCTCTTAGTATTGCCATGATAAGCCCTCTTAAATTTTGCGGTCAGCGGTCCATTGACCGATACGAAAAATAACAAATTCAGCAGGTCGTAATGGCGCTAATCCGATAAGACAAACCAATCGGCCATTATCAATATCATTCTGTGACATAGTTGATCGGTCACATTTAACAAAAAAAGCTTTCTCGGGTTTTTCACCCAATAGCGCCCCACTTTGCCATTCATTAAGCATGAAATCCCCAATCGTACGACGGATATTGGCCCAGAGTAACTCGCCATTCGGTTCGAAAACTGCCCACTGAGTACCTCTGTCGATAGAACGTTCCAAATAGGCAAAATAGCGCCGGAGGTTGACGTATTTCCATTCAGGGTCTGAGCTTATGGTACGTGCGCCCCATAACCGCATCCCCCGCCCCTCGAAAAAGCGGAAACAGTTGATACCCTCAGGGTTGAGAACTTCCTGCTGGGATTTATTAAGAAATTTTTCAAAACCAATAGCCAAATTGACCACTTCATTAGCCGGAGCCTTGTAGACCGCGCGATTGACATCATTACGCGCATAAATTCCGGCAACGAAACCAGAGGGAGGAACATGAATCTCACGTTGTGTCAAGGGATCAACGATCTTGATCCAAGGGTAGTAAAGAGCCGCATAAGAGGAATCTAGTCGTGCCCGCATAGCGCGCACTTCCGAAATAGCCTGATTATCACCACTGTCGATGACGGCGATGCGGTAGCGCATTCGCTGGGCATGACTGATGATAAGCCCGATGATAGCTTGTGCATCCTGCTGGTTACTTTGGTAACCAAAGGTGGAACCCGGTGCTGCCACAATGGAAATGTCTTCCAAATCCTCAAACTGCTTTAATCCAGTTTTGGGGCTATCACTTTCACTACCGCCTTTGCCTTCGTAAAATCCCGAGGTAGGTCGTTTCCCATCTTTGCCACCGATTAACTGCACGGGGATACTACGTTTTTGTATGTTACTTGTAGGATTTTCAATGTTTACTTGCAATCCAGGATCATGCGGATCCAATGGTTGATTGGTAATCGGATATGCATTTACGAAATCCTGCAATACATCGACACCTGTAGTATTGGTTAGAGCACCATAGATGACAATGGGAGTAGTACGTGCCCGTGCCAAGCTAGCCGGATGTTCGGCGAAATATGCAAACATTGAATCGGGAGAACCGGATCGCTGATGATTAGGGTCCAAGGGAAGATCGGCAACCACAAATGGTTCGAATCCCACCGCTAAGGGTTCGACCGCAACCGTGACGGTAACAATGCGGATTTCGTGTCCCAATGTTGTATCGAGATCCCGCTGTAATTCCAGTTTTGCGGTGGACAGATTTTCCCCTGCAGCAGCGAATTTCCATGTGCGCTGATCGGGATCCCAGAGTGCGAGGTGGTAGCCACCGGTCCCAACCGGAGGGGATAATGGACTTTGCACATCACGAATCCATACCACATCGCGATCCACCACGGAGTTGAGTCGTTTTAGACTGCCAGTTCCAGCGACTTCCTGGACTAAGACATTCTGCCCCACTTTCAACGTAAAGGTGACCCGGGCATCGCCTGCTCTTCCAGGAAAACGCGACCGAATATGAAAAGATAGCGGCGGGCTACCACTAGGCAATTTTTCAGTAGCGTAGCCATCCAATTCGTCGGGCTTTTCAGGTTCATAGATCCGGCTTATATAAAGCCGTTTGCCGCCTTCCTCGAAAAATGCACGTACAGCATGCCACATAAAGTTATCGATCTCTCCGTTGGGAAAGCTCAGTTTGTTCCTCCCGCCGTATGTGCGTTCGAATTCGACTAAACTGGTGACAATATCGGGTTCGATATCGAGCGGCCCAAAGCAGGTAGGACCGATAAAACCGGTAATCGTAGTGCTGACACCCTCGATGGACTTGGAGCGAAACGATGTTTCTTCTACATATACACCTGGGGCTAAATATTCGGGCATAGCTGTTCTCCTCTCATTTTTTCAATGCGCATCAAACTGTGTTAACAAACAAAAAAGATGAATCTTGGCTACGAACTGTTAATGATCTTCCATATTCAATCCAGAGTTGTGAAGTCTGAGGAAAAAGTGTGCGTGGTGAATTTAATTGATCAAGGATTGCTGCCAGATCTGGAATATCGGATGCTAAGGTATCTTCTGTTTTTGGCACATAATAGGCAGCCAACTCGATATCCCAACGAAAATCGTTGATGGTTGTCAATGGCGAAGTAAGTACTGGTCGTGGCCGTTCCGGGTATGAAAAAATAATCACAACGCGTCCCTCTTTATCAGCAACGCCAACCCCTCGGATTACCTTATCAATACTTACAGTAAGCAAACACCAGGCGGCATGTCTTTTCGTTTCCTTTTCTTGCAGTTGTGACCGCACTACAGCAAATGTTCCAGGAATCTCTCGGCTTGGTGCTGAAAATAATGGAATACGCGCCGCCATCGATCCAGGTGGAGAGCCGTTATCAGTTGGCAAGACCAATGATTCTATTGGGGACGTCCAAGGTGCCATCCAATTGAGAAAGCCGCGGATTAGCAAGTCCGCATTAAATGTAAATGAATGGAAGCGATCGAAAGGATCCCGCACTTCAATCCGGTAGTGACGTAGCGCAGTCCGCCAGATTTCCACGTCATCTTCATCATTACCTAGTTCAAAATCGCGCAACCCTGGCAGGCCCATCACACAATAAATGCCGCTTCGATTGACAAAAGCACGTGCGCGTGATTGGGGTCGTGCCCGTGCCACAACATCGATCTCCAGTCCGTCCCATAAATGGGTGGCAGTGACAGCATCCCATAACCGCAATCCGATCGTTGCACAGCATGTAGCACGCTCCCAGATTTGCACTCTCGGTTTCATGAGATTAACTCACCCATATCAAAGCTACGCGTTTGGACTAGCGATCCATCAGAAATGCTCACATCAGAATCCACCATAACCATGCGCAGCACGTAGGTCATTGATAAAGGTAGCGTCCTTAGTCGATCCCAAATAGTAAAATATTCATTTAAGGCTAGCGGTTCGCAGATAAGATCAACACTCTCAGTTTCTGCGAAGATATTGGTTTCAGCAACGTAGTGATTTAGATGACTTGAACTAAGCGTACCGACATCCTCTAACATTCGCATCACCCAGCCAAGCATGCGATGCTGACTTTCGGTACTTTCAGCCCATGGAGTAATCATGTAATACAAATCAAGCGGTAATGACGGTCTAAAACGCTGACCATTTTCGTCACGCCGGTAGGTTGTGTTACGTACAGTTCCGTTTATGGCAACGCGATACAGATAGATCGAAAAACCATCCTTCATTGGGCTTTCGAAATTGCGAGTTTGATAGAGTTGAACATCGAGGGTTGTGCCAAATTCATCGCGCGGATAACGGTCTTTGATAAGACCGGCAAGGGTAGCACTTGTTGCACCTATTGCATTGAAGTTAGCCATGAAATCAATCCTCATTTTTACTGAGATTCTTTCACGAGTTTGCAAATAATATCTAATGCGTTAACTCAGCGTTCTTTTATATATTAGAGATAATAACTACTTGTGACAAGTGCTAATTTCTTCGGGTGTGATTTTGTAAGCAATAGAATTGACCGTAAGTTATGAAAGCTGACTCGCTAATTCAAAAACCAACCGCGACGCCTAATCTTTGAGTTGATATTATGTGTAAGAATTCCTAGCGTTGTTTACAGTATTCAGGAGAATACTGTAAATGAACATACACAAACGTACTCGTTTAACATTATTGGATCGTCAGGAAATCTGGCGGCTTTATCAAACCCGGT